>Ga0114998_10000474_pt1 | contig 29629 bp, 19 predicted proteins | sample ArcticOcean_MG_C_5_FD_87044 | JGI IMG/M metagenome (GOLD analysis project Ga0114998, IMG submission 87044) | Marine microbial communities from western Arctic Ocean - ArcticOcean_MG_CB4_138 | ecosystem: Environmental > Aquatic > Marine > Oceanic | place: Arctic Ocean: Canada Basin | collected... | reverse complement strand
CTCGCTTTAGATTTTAGGAAATCCGATAAATATACCAACGCCTTCGAGGCGTCCGGCTTCGCGGCTTTCGAAATTACTCGACTCACGATCGATCGTTCGTCCAAAACCTCAGTTCTCTTCCCAAAATAAGTAACCATCATTCTCAACGGCACGTAATCGACGTGTAATTTCGTGCACAGCGTTCTCCTCAACAGCGATAAAGATACTACAACATTTTTACTACTGTTATTTTTATTCTGCGCTAAAAGCTCTTCAACGAACGCTCTCGCGCATCGCTCAATATCTCTCTCCAAGAACTCAACTATGCGATCTCTATCCATACACTCATCGAAGTATTCCCTCAATCCCATGTTCGATAAATCAATTCTCTCTGTCGCGGCGGCATCGATCTGCGCCCTTACCTCGAACTCGTCTAAAAATGCAATCTTCGCCTCGGCCAAGAATTTTCTCTTCTCCTCTCTCACCTCTGCTCTCTCGACCACGAACGAAGAAGCGGTCGATGAATTCGAAGAAGAAGAAGAAGAAGCGCTGACGATGACGTTCTCGTTCTTCCTATTCTTCAGTAGTAGCGGTACTTTCTTCGTTAATATCTTTGAATTATGTGTGCACTGTTGTCGTCGAAGCAGTCGTCGTTGTCCTCGTACAACCAATACTACTCTCGACATTATTATTTATAGTTGTCTTAAAAGGAACAACGTAACTTTGCTTGTTTAGGTATTCAAAACAGACCGCGCTCGTCCCGCACTCTCGCGCTCTTATTCATTTATATATTATTCACTTTGTGTGTACGTTTATCATTTATTCGTTCGTGATGTGTTGATTTCAGATTTCTCGCAACGATTTCCAATTTGATAAAATAATTCGTTTCTTCATTCTTCACTTGTATTCATCCGCGGCGCGTGTCGTTCGTTAATTAAACACATATTTAACGCGAGAACGAGAAGAAGGGTAACCGACGAAGAAGGTTTAATAAGTAACAAAAGCGTTCTTTTTTTTAGTTCGATCCGTGAATCGCGTTGTCCATATAACAACAACCAAGGTCGTTTTAATAAGAGTTAGTTACGGCAAAGAAAAGAAGTTCGTTAGGACGAATATATATATTGACGATGAGTAATACTATCATCGCTCGTTGCAGCGTGAGCAGTAGTAGTGCTCGTACTAGAACGAGGAATAGGAGACAAAGAACAGCGGTGTTGGGAGTGCGTGCGAAGAAATCGAGCGATGGAGAAGACGAAGAACCGTATTCGTTGCCAAAGAGACTATGGACGGATGAGAAAGATGTGAAGAGCGCAGAAGAAAAGGCTTCGGATATATACGAGACATATATAACGATGGCCGCAGTGAGAGTCGTCATGTCACAAGATGACGGGTTCGGGAACGAATGTTCCGAAGACGTCGTCGTATCAGAGACGACGCGATTGATGTTAGAGCACATGGAGAGGGTTCCAATCAGGAACAGTAAGGCGTTTCTGAAAAGTTTATTAGAAGACGTGGATATGAAGAAGAGGAAAATAGCTTTAAGGGTGATCGAGACTAGGATGGCGTTCGCTAGTGACGACGATTTTGGACTCGATTGGAAAAGTAGTTTTGAGAAGAGTTTGATCGATATGGAATCGTTTAGGCAAAATGTTTTGAAAGGCGTTTACGAGCGATCGTTGAGCAAGACAGTTAAATTGGTTGATTGATTGATTGATTGATTGATGTGTATTTATTAATTGTGTATTATATTTGGTGTTGGTCTATATTTGTATCTTTGTTGTGTCTATTGCATAATATCATGAAGTGTGCATCGTCTCATCATCTTCATTATTCTAATTAATTCTTCCCTTTCTTCTCTTTCCTCGTCTGTTTCGCCTCTTCTTCCGCTATTTTTTTATCGTTTTGTTCTTTGATATACGCTTGCTCATCGAAGGGATCTAATTCCCATTTCTTTCCGAAACTCGTTCGATTATTATCGATCCAGTAGTCGATCATATCCGCGATACCTTTCCCGACGCCGGCGACTTTGCCAACTTTTAAACCCTTTACAGTTTTTCCCAACATCCCTTTCCCGCTGTTTGGTAACGTTACGTCGTAGTCTAATAACGAAATGTTCTTGGCCGCACCTGCGTATGCGGCGACTTTTATAGCGTCGACGACCGATGATCCTCTTTTTCTCGCGGTCGTAACCATTTTGTTCAAAGCGGCGACGAGCGGTATGTTTTTTTCGCAAAGCGCGTACGTATCGGTCGGACCTGGCGGCCATTGCTTGAGCCCCAATTTATAAACTTCTTCCAAGTTCAATTCGCCAGTTTCCTCGTCAATACACTCTTCGAGCTTTAACCAGGCCAAGACTACCGCGCCAGTATTACTAAGATCATCAGGCACAGGTAATTTCTCCTCTTTCATAATCTTAATCAAAGCGAGGGCAACTCGCGTGTCGTCGCCTAAATTTTCTTCCTTCAACTTTATCAACTTCTCAGTAGGGATCATCGTTCCTTCCTCATTAGCCTTCTTCTCTTCCTTCTCCTTCATTTGATCAGAAGTCAAAGGTGGGTTCTCGATCAAATACTCCTCAAACGTTCGCCACTTTGGTCTTTCGAATTCAATTAATTTCTTTGAAAAGTTACATCGGACCATGCCTGCAGATTCTGGGCTCCAATACCCCGGGCAAAACACTTCGCCTCTACCCAACTTTTCCTTATCTTTTGAAATATGATACGGACTTTCATATCTCACGTTCAAAAATGGTACCTTTTCAATATCCTCGCTCTTACTGCAATGCGGACATCTCGTCATTCCTCCAAACATCTCGCCGTCGATACATTTCAAGATCAAAATCTCCTTCACTCCGCTCGACGACAAACCGTTCGCTTTCAAACATTTCTTCAGTTCTTCCCCTTTCATCTCTTGATACTTCTCCTTCAACTTCACAAACTCTTTTTCCTCCTCTGCTGGCTTATATTTCCCTTCCTCGTCGAACAACGGTTGCGGGTCGAACTTATCCATGTTCTTCTTCTCGTCCCACGGCGTGAACCATAACGATTTCTGTCCTAATCTTCTGCGATCGTCAGCTTTATCGGCATTCGATTTCGGCTCTTTCTTCGCTTTCTTCGGTTTTGGTTCTTTCTTCGGTATCTTCTTCGTCGTCGCTTTTTCTTCTTCTTCTTCTTTGATATCAAAATCATCATCGCCATCTTCATCGTCATCATCTTCTTCTTCGTTCAATCCATCATCATCTCTCTCTTTCCTCTTCTTCCCCTCTTCTTCTCCTTTCACTTCTTCCTCGTCTCCTTCTTTCAATAATCTCAAACATTCGCCTTTCAACGAATAATTCCTCGCCGTCTTACTCTGCAACTTCTCGTCCGAGTAAAGTAATTCGACCGCGTATCTCTGTTTCTCTGCATCGAAGGAACATACGCGCGCCTCAGAGCCGTTCAGTTCTACCAGTGATTGTACGTTTTGGATAATCACTCGATCGTTTTCAGTGAACATCGCGTTGGTTTCCTTTATTTTCTAGGTCTGTGTGATATACCCGTCGCGTACGATATTATAACGTCGTTGAGGATTCTGTTTCTTTTTACTATCTCGTTTGTTCAAAACGGATTCCCCAGATCACGGATCAGTTCAGCGAAGACATCGCGCGGTAAAGATGGACAGAGAGACAGACAGAGAGATCTTTGATTGAAGATGAACGTTAACGGCACGGAACAGATATAACTCTGCTGCGCTAGTAGTAGCACGGGACGAGAGTTTCCTAGCTTTTTGTTTAGTACACAGTCAAACATTGAGAACTTTGTTCTTTTGGATATCAGATCAGATGCGATGATGTTAGACACGTAAAATCCGTAAACACGATGTCGATGTCGTTCTCAAAGGAGAGGTATGGATAGTATACACATCTTCTGAACAAAGATAAATGGACGCATCGAGCTTTTTGTTTAGTACACAGTCAAACATTGAGAACTTTGTTCTTTTGGATATCAGATCAGATGTGATGATGTTATTAGACACATAAATTCTTTATCCGCGACGTTTGATATGACGTTCTTATAAAGGAAAGGTTGTACACATCTTCTGAACAAACATAAATGGACGCATCGTCGTTATCGTTTAAGACCTTGCACGACGCCGCGAAACGAGTGCTCGAAACGCCTGTAGCCCGCGATAAAGCGATATTGACTACGATAATTCACGAGCAATGGATCGCAGGGAAAATCGAGCTCGCGAGAGATTCGAGCTCGGATTTAGAGGAAAACAAGGCACCTCGAATACCTTCGAGAGATGAGAGAGTGAAGATTATAAGCTCGGATAAAGTGAGATCGTTAGGGAAAGGCAATTCCGACGTGTCGAGGAGGAAGATATTACATTCTTTGTGCCATATTGAGTCATGGGCGATCGACTTGTCCTGGGATATCGTTGTTAGATTCGGAAATTGGAATGCGAAGGATATGCCGCGAGAGTTCTTTGATGATTTCGTTGACGTCGCTAACGACGAAGCGAGACATCATTTGTTATTATTGAAACGATTAGAAGAAATTGGAGGATTTTACGGAGAATTCCAAGCGCACGACGGATTATGGGAATCCGCTTTGAAGACGAGCGATAGTTTAGAAGAACGATTAGTCATCGAGCACTGCGTTCACGAAGCTCGCGGCTTGGACGTAATACCAAACACGATTAGGAAGTTTAGAGAAAATGGCGACGAGGAATCGGCTATGCTCTTAGAAACAATAATTTATCCAGAAGAGATATCGCACGTCAAAGCTGGATTGCGTTGGTTCAAGTATTTACAAAACGACACATCTGATGAAGCGGAGGAAAGGACGGTACAAAAGTTTCGCGATATCGTGAAGAAGTGTTTTTATGGGAAATTGAAACCGCCATTCAATGACGAAGCGAGAGCGAAAGCTGGCTTTGATACGAGATTTTATGCGCAATAGTTTAAATAGATCAATATAGATTAGTATTGTGCGTGTGCGTGTGTATCTCTCTCTCTTGTAGTCTATGTTATTTACTTCTTCGTCGCTTCTCTTAATTTCTCTTTGATCTCTTCAGAATCTTTCGCAGACTTGTTCGTTAGGAAATCGTTCATCTCTTTAATTTTCCTCGCACAATCGGAACGCATTTGAGCACCTAAAGGGCTTTGCTCTCCCTCTCTCTTCACGGTCTCGCGTGCATCGCGCTTTCTTCTTTCGGCCTCTTGCTTGGCTTGGTCACTTTCTTTCCTCTCCTTTCCCAGGCTGATCACGGAATCTTTTAAAGAATCGAAAGCTTCCGCGAGCGTTCTTTCGAGCGCTTTAGCTTTTGACTCTAACACGTTCGCGACTTCTTCTGCATCGCCTGCACGTCGCCCCATTCTCGGTCCAAAATCGATGTATTCTATTTACTGCGCGATGTGATCGGTCTTAAAAAAATATCGAATTTTAATAGGCCGCTTTTTTGAAAAAGCGTCACTCCATGTGTCCTTAAAATAAGAATTTAAATGAACGAAAATCGGTCAAAACGTTTAGGAAGAACCGAGCAAAACGAGGCTACGATTAGGCGCACGGCGAGCGAACACTACCCAGCTTCCGCTCGAAGACAGCAAGAAGAGAAGGAGGAGCATAGGAGCGAGTATAAAGAAGTCGTGAGACGAGAGATCGCGCGAGCGAAGACGCGACCGAGCGAGGTGAGAGATCTGCTTTTGGAGATCTACGAATCGGTTTTGACGGATTCAGGTTTTGAAATACGCGCGCGTGATCTGACGCGTACTGTGGAAGAATCGACCGGCGATGAAAAGAAGAAGAGCGTGGTATATAGGTATAACGCGCCGGCACCGAAATTCCCAAGTTTACCGGGCGGATTCGGGAAATTATCCGAAACCGGCGTCGTAAGCGCGGTCGAAAAAGTTTGTTATTCCGACACGGCTGGCCAAGGCGAAGAAGTCGAAGTGAATATTTCGTGCGAAACGAAAGGTTTGCGATTCGCCGATCAGTTTGTAGTTGAAACATGCATCAAAATAACGACATCGAGCGACGAAATGACAACGGTGAAGTGCTACGTTCGTTTGAAGTGGGGGAAAGTCCGAGAAAACAGGTGGCTCGAGTCGTTAATCACAAAGGCGACTCAAATAAAGATTAAGAAAAAATACGAGTTGATGTTTAAGAAAATAATCGAACAGTTATCTCACGAAAAAGAAGAAGAAGATGTATTACCCACCCTCAAGAAAGAGAATGATGAAAAAGGGAAAGTCGACGATTTATATTATTTGGCCGAACGAACGTTGGAGAGAAGAAATGTAAACATGCTATTCTGTGTATTCTTTTCTGTGGTGATATTTTCTCTCGGCTTCTGTTGTGGCAGATCCGAAGAATATATAAGTCAATTATTATTCTTACGTATGTAAATAAATAAATCAATTTCACTACGTACGACTATATATCGTACTTTTTTTGTGTACTACTATTACTAGTTTTTACTTCGCATTTCTACGCTGCCCTTCACTAATTTTACCAGAGAGTACGACAAACGAATCGCCAGTTTGTTTTTGAACCGCTTTCATTCTTTCCGTCGCCGCCATCGCATGCTCGTCTCCACCTCTCAACGCGTTTTGTTCTTCTTCGTATTTACGTAAGCGCTTCTCTTTTGCTTTAGCACCTGGTGCTTTACCGTGGAATTTCCAACACAACTCGCGAAATGCTTCTTTTGGTGTCAAGGTGCGGCCGAATTCATCGTATTTATCGAGCTTAAAATTGAATTTTTGCTTTTCCGAATTTGGAATGCTTTCGTCGACATCAACTCCAGAAGCTTCTAAAGCGCGCTTGCGATCGTGATGATCTTTCAAATCGTTCGCACGGCCACTCCAACGAGGCCCTTTATCTTCGAGTTGTCCAGATGATTTCAATTCTGATAAGATGCCTGCTAAACCAATATTCCGACGCGCTGGATTTATCGTTTTTTTTACATCATCTTCCATTTTAATATCTCCATTATTCTCAATGGCATTTTTTTTAGCATCATTATTGCCGTCTTCGTCAGGTAATTTTTCATCTCGTGCTCTTTCCCAATCGATATCTTCTACTTCATTATCATCATCACCATTTTCTACTGCATGATTAGTTCTTTGCCTTTTCAAATTGGAAGATCTGCGTCCGGCGACAAACTTGGTATTGATATCGTCACCAGAGTTATCAACGCCTACGCCGCGACAAAACTCAGCAACATCTGTAAGAGCTAAAACTTTTTTGCTGCTACCATTATCGCTCTCGTCATCATTCTTTCCATGGTTGTCTACGCTACCCATATCAGTCGGCTTCTCTCTCTCGAGCTTTGCGATTCTTTCAAAGAGAGACGCTTCACCGCCTTCGATCTTTCTGTCTTTATTCTTCGTCGACGCAGAAATTTTTCGAGCTTGTGCGAGTGCTTTTTCAAGCTCGTCTTCTTCTTCTCCGGCTAACTCAAGAATTCTATCTCCAGCGAGATCGGCCAAGATTTTCTCATCCACATTATCTCTCGCTTTTTCAATCGCATTATTCCACGCCTCGTCATCTCTCGTTGGAAGACCTTTGGTGTCTTTAGTTTTAGCATTTCTTGATTTTCTATGCGTCGAAGTTGCGTTTGCTTCTTTTGCGAGATCATCTCCTTCTAACATTGAAACGTCAAAGTTTCCTTTATTGTCATCTTTTTCTTCATCATCCGAATCTTCCTCCGTTCGTTTCTTCTTCTTTCTCATTTTTTTCGGCTTGTCCGCGTTCTTCTTCTTTTTCTTACTCGTATTAAATTGCATCAAAGCCTCTTCTTCTTTCGTATACGCATCTGTTTGCATGACGTCTTTTGCAACTTCGGCAGTTGTAACATCTCCTTTGACCAAACCTGCCATTCTTAATTTTAACTCTCTCGCGTTGCGTTTCCGAATCTCCTCAGCGTCTTTTAGAATCACTCCAGATTCGCCCAACGTAGCAAATCGCTCATCCTTCTCTTCATCTGCGTATTCATCATCGTATTTCGACAAAATCTTCTTCTCTTTTAAACCTAACAATTCGTCTTCATCTTGATCCATGATCTCATCTTTTTTTGTTTTCTTCCCGGCTAACTTTTTATTCTTCTTCGCTCGTTCGCCTTCGGCAATCGCGACATTCTCCAACTCATCCTCGGAATCCGAATCCAAGATCGACTTATCAGCCAAAGTTAAAACTACCGCGTTCTCTTCACCATCGTTCTGAATATCCAAAGCCGCTCGTTGTACTTTTAATCCTCGAAGATCTTTCTCGCTATATACGCCTAGAACGGTATCGTTTGCAATCGCATCTTCTTCTTCTTCTTCGTATCGATTCTCAATATTACTATCAATGTTCTTCGTTTTCGTCTTTTTCTTCTTCTTTATTATCATACTCTTCTCGTTATCATCATTCTTTATCAACTGTTGTTCTCTCGTCTTTTGTACCCATCTCTTCGCATCATCGTCATAATCACCCCCATCATCAAATATCTTCCTCTTATTCGCTTCATCGAAATCTCTCATTTTCTTCTGCTTCCGCTCGTTTATTCTCTCTCTCAACTCTTCAGTTCTCCTCAATTCTTCTCTCTTCTCCTCGCGCTCTCTTAAGATCTTCTCCGCTTCTTCGTACGACCCTTTCTTCTGCGTTTTCTTTCCATTTCCATTTCCATTTCCATCTTCTGCGCTCGTGTTTCGTAAAGGTTTCAGACCGAGCTTTATTCTTAACTCGTTCGTTTGCTCGATAGATAAAGATATTTCGGTTTGGTTTTGATCGTGGTTTGCGTATCGATCTGCTGCCGCTGCTTGCGTTTGATTTAAGGCCATGATTAATTTGATTAATTAATTTTAGAGCATCAGTAGGACGATGATGTGATGCTGATGTGCTCATTATTTGATGAAATATTTACTACTACAGTTAGTAACTTAGTATTACTACAAACACAATCATAAAATAAACTATGTTACGAACTAAACGCTCGCGATATCACGCGCACCTCTCAAAGCTTTCTCGACCAAGGGCTTACAATCCGGCGCGCGAGCGATCGCGGTGAAGAGCGCTAAAGCCTGTTGTTTCACGTCTCGATCGGAAGAAGTCATGAAATAGGCAATTCTGCGAACGAGCGACTGGTCTTCGCATAACTTTAAAGCGGTTCCAGGGAATTTGCAGCAACATGAAATACCAACGAGCGCTCTTGAGGCTAGTTCGGCGTCTTCGTTTGTTTTATATTTCTCGGCTTCTAATATTGCGTCTGGATGTCCTAAGGATTGGTAATGCGCTCGTACTTTTTCCATGTCTTCTTTTGATACAGCGTCGCGTTTTAACGCGTCTGCAAAGATGGTTACACCTTCGTATTCTAAAGTTATTTTCTCTGTTTCGTTTACTGAAAGTGCGAGAAAGAGCTCAAACGCGGCTTGCGCAACTTGCGTTTCGTGCACTTGCTGACGCTGCTGACTATTATTAGTATTCGTATTATCATCAGTATTAGTAATATCATCACTACTAAACATATTCTCCTTCACGAACGCAACCTCTGTCAACTTCCTAGCTTCTCGCAAACAATCGCTCATTTCATTCACGAAAACAATCGATAGCTCCTTCGCTCGAACTGCCCAAGTTAAACAATCGAGCGCGTTCACTAACAAAACCTTCCTCTTTCTCTTCCACGCCTTCCTAAAACTTTCCGCGACAATTTTGAGGGCACGCTTATCTCGCTCGAGCATTTTCTCCCTCGCTCCTTCGACGTTCCCTATGAAGCATGACAACGCCGCTATCGCCGCCGCTGCCACATCATTCTCTTCATTCTTTTCATTTTCATCATTTTCATCGTGTTCTTTATCATCATCATCATCATCAATCTCCTCCTGAACACAATCAACAAGTGGTTCGAACACTCTTAAGAAATCTTCAGATAACTTTATTCTCAACGATAACGCGGCGGTCGCCACTAACGCTTTTAATTGCACTTGTTTATCTTTCGATTTGATTTCTTTAATCATGTTTTCAATCAGTTTGTCCCTTTGTTCCGGTGTGGTCTGTTGTTGTGGTTTCGTGTGACTATCATTTTTTTCCATATCGTCGTCCTGTATCTCTCTCTTCTTTTTCTTCTTCTTCTTCTTCTTCTTCTTCTTCTGCTTCTTCGATTGATTAATTAATCGATGCGAGTTATTACTGATGTTAGATACAAATTACAAAGCGTACCAAGCAAAACTAAACGCGTTTTCAAATTCTTCTTCTTCTTCTTCAAACAAAAAACGAAAAAAGAACCGAAGAAGAAGAAGAATAAGAAGAAGAAGAATTCTTTCGTTCGTTCGTTCGTGCGTGAGCGGGCGTGTTTATGTAAATCATCATCAAAATATAAGTTTTGTCGTCTTAGTCGTCGTCTCACTTGTTTTATATCTACTCGTAGATATAAAACAGAATAAGTAAAGAAAGTGGTTCGATGACTACTACTACTACTAATAATAATAATACTAATAATAATACTAATAATAATAATAAAGCGACTGAAAAAGAAGAAGAACGGAGCAGAACGCATTACGAAGTATTGGGCGTAACAGTACGATCCAGCGAGCGAGAGATCAAGAAAGCGTACAGACAATTAGCGTTAAGGTTACACCCGGATAAGTTCAGATATGATGCCGAAGCAAATAATACAAAAACGAAAGAGGAAAGGTTGAAGGAGGTAGAACAAAAGTTTGCCGAAGTAACGGTCGCGTTCGATACGTTATCGGACGCTTTAAAACGCGTACAGTATGATCGCGAGAAGAATTTGAACGGGTCGAAATCGAGTGATATTTTAATCAACGTTACGTTCAAAGAGGCGTTGAACGGTTGTACGAAATTGGCGATGGTGCCGTTTAAGACGGTGTGCGATAAGTGCGCTGGGAGTGGGAAAGAAGGCGAATTATGTACGAAGTGTACGATTTTGACGAGGAAAAGTTGTTCGTTTTGTAAAGGTTTAGGTGTTTTAAGTAGTAATGTAACAGTGAACGACGCATGTAGGAAATGTAAAGGACAAGGCTGCGTGGATGATTTTTTCCAAAGCAAAGTCGTAATACCAAAGAATCCGAAACAAAACGAGCGCGTGAAAATAGAAGGGCGAGATACTTGTGCGATTATATATACGATGCCATCGAAGCAGTTCCAAAAAGTGAACGCGTTCGATGTCAAGACCGTGCTAAAGTTAACTCACGAACAGGCCAAAGAAGGCGGTTTCTTCGAAGTCGAAACCTTATACGGGAAGGAGACTATTTATATCGAAGACGGCACTGAAGATGGTATGGAGAAGATCATAGAAAATCAAGGCATTGAGAAAAAGGGTAACCAAATAGTCGTCATCGACGTCCAACAACGAGAACACTCAATCGATGATGACAATGATGACAATGATGATGACGCGAACATCGATAACGAACGCAAACGCAAAGCGTCGACTGAAGTCAACGAAGTCAATGAAGAACAAGATGAATTGAAAGTTCTTTTAGCTGAAAAAAAAAGAAAGCTTCTCGAGAAATTAAGTCAAACTTCTACTTAGCAAGTACTGTAGAAATATAATATTCATGTATATTAGAATCGGCGCGGCGGTATTATTATCCATTTCTCTCTCTCACCTCTCAACGAGAGAGATCTGATGTATCATAAAATCCTCAAAATAAACGCGCTTTGAATAAACAGAAGAGTAATAAAAAAATGTTTCGTCAAAGCGTAAAAAAGCTAATCGAGCGATCGACTCAAACAACGAGCACTAAAACGAACGTGTTTAATACGAATTCTAAGCGCAAAATGTCCGGTGGTGGTTCGATTGAAGAGGAAATAGGTACGCGCACGTTATAATGAATCTATTTTCTCTCTTTTTCTAAAGGAGAGATATTGAAGAGATTAAGAGATCAATCGTCTTCAAAGAGAAAGAAAAATCGTAATCAAGTAAAGAAGTGATCGAACCGAGCTTGCGAAAGAGTAACTTAAGTGATTACTTATTGTCCTTCGTGCGATGGTTTTGTATTAGCGAGCACGCGATATATTCTTATTCTTCTTTTTTATTTTTTTATATCTGACACATCACGATTCGACTCACGCACACAATAAACAGCTGAAATGAACAAATGGCGAACGGTAACGTTCTTAGCGATCCCGGCATGTTGCGCGTTCGGCGTGTACTCATTTGCATCAGCGGAACATGGACATGGGGGAGAACAACCGGCGTATTCGTATTTGAAGAGACGAAGTAGAGAACAATGGCCGTGGGGCGGCGATTTAGGGTTATTCGAGTACCCGAAATCGGACGACGGACACGGTCATCATTAGGTCAAAATAAACGACGTCTTTTGCTTTTATGCGTTTCGACGCGTTGTACGATAATATATATATATATATATATATATATGAATGGAAACGTATTGTTCATGAAATATGGAATTACAAGAACAACTTCACGCCACCTCAAAAATTTCTACCTTCTCCCTCTCTCTCTCTCTAATTAAATGACTTTCTTTCTCTCTTTTTTCTTTTTATTAACAATAAATATATATATATAATAACTTGTTGTTAATTATTATTTATATCTATAATTACGCGCGTTTGATCACTTTCACGTTTTTCAATTCTTTCAAATACACTGCTTTTTCTTTTTCGTAAGCCAATTCGCTTTTAGCGATGTACTTCTTCAACACGTCGTACGTAGTCAATTGAATCGATTTGTTTGGCATATTCTTCACGGCATTTGGGACGAAACCACGGAATAAGCCGGCGACGCCTTGTGTGGCCACAATGTTCTTCGCGGCAACGATTATATTCGTCGTCGTGGACGATTTCATTTGCATTTGCCGTCTCACCGTATCGAGCGGGTAGCACGAACCGGTTGCCAACGCCGTGGCCATTAACGACGCCATGGCAATACCTTGTGGCTCGTTTCTGATCTCTGCCGGGAGCGAAGCTTTGATCAAATCAAACATGCAGAAATTTAAAGCAGAATATGGGGCAATAGATAAGCACGTCGCCGGTAAACCTTTCGCGAAAGCCATTGCGCCCTCTTCTTTCAAAATATTCTTAAACACTTGAACCATATTTTTCGTCGTCGGATCAATACTTAATCGTAAACGAATGATATCTAAAGGATACGTGATAATAGTTGCCGTGCATGCCGCCGATGCACCGGCTGCCAAGCGCCCGGCAACACTCAACTCTCCAGTTTCCTTATTCGTATATTTTTTCTTATAAAAATCGTACGCAAACAACATCGTCGCGGAATACGGCAAAACCCTCGCTACCTGCGGCGTATTCCCTCTCCAATAGCCGGCAATACCTTCAGATTTCCCAATTGCAATAAACGCTGGAATCAAACCGCCATCAACTGCCGCCTTCGCAGCAGCCGATTGTTGCTTATTCGCGCCAGCCGTTTGCATAATAATTTTCAATCGATCTAACGGAGCCGTGCACGTCTTTGCGAGCGCTCCGGCTAAACCGCCGGCGAGGAAAACTGCCGCGGTCTTCCCCATCACACTAATCACGAGACCATCTGGGTTATTCTTCAACATTCGCATAAACGGAATCTTCACCTCATCTTTCTTCTTCTTCTCATTATTATTATTATTATTATTATTATTATTATTGCTATCGATAGTCTTCGTACTCGCGCGAGTACGCAGCAAAGACAATTGTGCGAATTCGTTACTCAATTTCGCCCTAGCGAACGTGATCGATAACAGAGGTAGACCTAACCTATTCAGTTCTTGTGATTTGAACTCTCTCTTCAAGTTCACGTTCGTTCGCTCGATCGCTTTCGCGAGTATCGTCTTCTCCGTCGTCAATCGAAACCCTTCTTCGTTTTCACCTCTTCCTCCACTTTTCAGTCTTTCAATAAACATCTTCATCATACGAGTGAGTTTATTATTAGTATTAGCGCTATGTTCGCTCTCGGTTTCCGTACTATCGATGAAATAAATAAACGAATTAAACGACACTTTCTCTCTGTTGCGTCGGATCTCAACGAACTAAGAAACACGAGCGATATGCTTATATTATCACGCAGTAGAAGAAGGAATACTGATTAATAAATATCCCTACTTTATTGCAAGTCTGATGTGCTGCCGATGAAACCTAAAAAGGTGAAAAAACACTAACAACTAAAACAAGCGAACTATTTTATTTTATTTATACTCGTTTTAGTCTTTTTTGTGCCACATCGTGCTAACGTTCTTGTGAAGTCCAGACGTGTGACTGTTTCATGAACACGTTCGAGACATCGGTCTCGTTCTCAGTGCACTCGATCGCTTTAAACGCACGGTCGTGTCATCGCTCTCTCTCCGATCAGTTCTGAGCTCGATCGAGAGATCTGACATGTCTGACATGTCTGCTGCTGGGAAAGAATATTAATTGGCGTTTTAGTTTTAATAAAATGATTTTAGTGAGAAAACGACCAGAATCACTTTTTTCTGCTTCGTTCACTTTTTGCGGTTCATTCGTTTACTAAACATTGAGAGAGAGAACGATGATATCAACGACGATGAGTAGATTTCACAACCAACAACAACAACAACAACAACAAACGTTTGTGATGCAATCGAATAAGAATAAGAACGGTGCTTATCATAAAAACGGAAGCAGCGCAGGAAATGGGAGACGTGGGATTCAAACGACGACGACGAGTAGGGCGGTTTTAGCGAACGGCGGCGAGTTCGTTGATTCGGAGAAGAAGAAGAATAATAAGAAGAAGAATAAAGATACTAGTAATAATACTGATAATAGTAATATGAATGATAGTGATGATGATGATGATGATGTACAGTCTGCCTGTGATACTAATGCGAGCGCCGCTGCGAATGGAAACGAACGTTCGAACACCGTTGAAGAAAATAGGAAAGACCGAGCACCGATGAATAAGAAATGGAAAAGAGTGATGTTGAAAATATCAGGCGAAGCGTTATCTGGCGGCGATAGGTTTGGCATTGAACCGAAAGTTGTGGATATGATTGCGAGTGAGATCGTGCAAGCTTCGATGTCTGGCGTGGAAATCGCCGTCGTCGTTGGCGGGGGGAATTTCTTTCGAGGCGCTTCGCACGAAGGCGCCGGCTTAGATCGAGCCTCGGCCGATTATATGGGCATGTTAGCGACGGTTATGAATGCGATTTCGTTACAAGGTGCGATTGAATCGAAAGGAGTACAGACGAGAGTGCTTTCGGCGTTAAGTATTAAGGAAGTCGCTGAACCGTATATTCGAAGAAGAGCGATGAGACATTTGGAGAAAGGAAGAGTCGTCATCTTCGGCGCCGGGACCGGGAACCCGTTTTTCACGACCGATACTGGAGCGGCTTTAAGAGCGGCTGAAATCAACGCGCAAGTCGTGTTGAAAGCGACCAAAGTCGATGGCGTGTTTTGTTCGGACCCGAAATTTAACAAAAACGCAAAAAAATACGATAGATTATCATACGAAACCGTACAAAGATTGGGCTTAGCCGTCATGGATCAGACCGCCATCACGATGTGCTCCGAAAACGAACTTCCAATTGTCGTTTTTGATATGATGAAAGAAGGAAATATTCAGAAAGCTATTAGAGGCGTCCCTGGCATAGGCACTTGCATAAGCGATTCGGACGAAAGTTGTCCATAATTATTTTTGTGTTGTTTTGTAATAAAAATTATTTATTGAACGGAGAATTTGTACAGTACGTAACTTTTATATTATTGAACTTCAATCCAAAAGAAAAGAATTTGTAACTTTATACGTATGAACTTCAATCCAAAAATATCATCATCAATCGATAATAACAAAATTTGAAACAACTATTTCCGTTACTATATGTATGAGAACTAAATGTTCAATAGATATGAATTCTCTGATTTATTTCTTACGCGATTAAAGCATAATAATTATGTGCTATAAAGGTTTTTGTTGTGTGTTATGAATTAGAAGAGACTATATTAATATTAGTAAGACTTGACTATATGTGACGAGCGCGCGATTTTTAATCGAACAAGTCAAAGCCCATGTCCTCTTCCTCTTCCTCCACGACTTCTTCCTTCACGGCAGCTGCCGCCGGTGCATCACCAGCAGCAGCAGCGCCAGCGCCAGCGCCGCCGCCGCCACCGCCACCACCGACGTTGGAGATCAAATCCTCAATCGGCTTGGTCGCCAAGAACTTTGCGTACAAGTTCGCCCAATACGGTTCAATAGTCAAACCAGCACCTTTGACGACGGCGTTGATCTTGTCTTCAGTGATTTCTTGACCGTCATCGTGTAAGATGAGGGCCGCGTAAGTGCATGCAAGTTCTCCAGACTGTTTAATTGATATTATTGACATAAAAATGATGTTTAGTCAGTAAATTAAGCTTCGTGATTATGACTTTGGTCGATTACGAAATTTTGAACGACCAAACACGCGCGCTTAAAAACAAAACGAAACGAAAACGACATCAATTGCGAAGCATAATTATCCACGACATGGCTTCAAACAAATACTAAAATACATCTTTATCACGAATTTTTTATTAAGCAAACACATCTATCCTATAGCAGTAGTTTGCTTTGCTTGTCTTCAAAAATCACACATCCGCTGTCTAGGACTTTCCATCGTCAACATCCGTGCCACCGTGATGCGTAAAATAATTCGCGCAAACGGTAACTAAAATAGTACTAACACGCGAATAATATACTCGCGCGTTAATAAATAATTTGAACAAGAAACTATGCGTACCATTGTTATTTATTATTATTTGTTTGTTCCTTAAAGCAAATTAAGCTGTGTAAAATAGCGGCAATAAGTAATGAGGAATTATTTCGGATTGTGGTTTCACCCTCTGCTTGTCACTTTTCGACTTTTGTCTTTGCTGCTGCTGATGGGCTTGTCAAGCTTGTCAGCAAAGCGAATATAGACACATTGAAGTTTTACAACACATCACACAAACTATTATCACTACTATATATTTAAAACAGTATTTACTTTTTTGAGCCGAAGCCGCCTCTTTTCTTTGATTTCTTCTTATCGCCGCCTTCATATACGTCTCCTTCTTTGTATTCTCTCTCCTTCTTGTCGTCGTCGTCTTCGTCTGGCCAACGCTCGTTTTCGTCGTCTTTGTCTTTAATATCTGGTCTAATGCGTGGACGTTTCTTTGGATTTTCGCGTTTTTTCCTCTCCTCTTCGCGTTCCTTACGCTTCACGTTCTCCTCTTGTTCTTTTCTACGTTTAACTTTAAGCTGCTCTTTTTCAGCTCTTAGTTGTTCTTGCGTTTTGACTTCGTCGACGGTTTTCTCGACGTATTGATGGAACAAAACGCGCCCTTCGCAACAGCCTTCTTCGACTTTGATGAGTTCAAGGTCGAGCCTTGGACCGAGTTCTTTCAATTGAATCTTCGCCGTCGATTTCGCTTTATTTACTCTATCTAAATCTTGCGCCAACTCGACTTTCGATTTTGGGTCGTCTTCCGAATCCGAAATCTCGGATTCGGACAAAGCTCCGTTGAAGAACTCTGATACGTCTCCTAAACGACCCATATCAGGTACCATCCTCGTCTTTAACATCTTCCTTAATTTCCTATCCCCTTTCGCTGGCTTTGCGTCGACATGAAAATGCCTCAGCCTATATATATTCTCCTCCTTATCGTAATCTACTAAAACTACGCGTTTGCACGAACTTAACTTTGCCTTTTTCACGTTCACTGCTGGGAAGATGTTCTGAAACGTCAACGCGCACAGTTTCTTCTCAGCGTCGTCACCGAAATTATTCAACACGACTAAAGCAGGGTTCAAAAAACTCTTCCCCTTCGATTTCGGATCTTTCTGCGACTTCTTCACGTCTTGCTCTAAAGCGAATTCTTTGATCTTAAACGTTAACGTAGGCCCCCTTGGCGTCTTACAGATCTTCAAATACTTCGCGTTCTCAGTCGCTGATAGGATCAAAAAATGCGTGACCCCTAAAGGTCCTGCAACTGATACGAAATCTTTCAATTTATTCGATTTCTGTTCGCGTAACTTCTGCGCCGTATTCGGTTCCATCATTTGTCTAACATCATCCTGTAAATGTTTCACTAAGTGCGATAACTTCCCTCGTTTGACGACGAACGTTCGCGGTTCGTTTAATTTTTGAGTACTGGATGTCGTCGTCGATGATTTTTTGGCCTTTTCCTGCGCTCGTTCGTTCTCCGGTAACGAATGCGTTCGCTTCTTCTTCCTCCTCGTTTTTGCCATTTGTTACTCTTTTGTACCGATGTTACTGATGACGGCGGGCTCAATTGTGTTTCAGTAATAAGGCTGTTCTTTTCCCTATACTCCCCGAGTGAATGCGATAGTGAAAATCTGTTCCTAGCAACGATCTCGTCACTGTTTTTACGTTTGTTTCTTATTATTACGATAGAACTTTTACAGTCTTTCTTTTGTATTATAATTAATTGACTCATGATGTACTGAAACCCTAAACTCTTGTCAAAAATCGAAAAATGCGAGTTCTCTTTTTTTGACGAGACCTCGCGTGATTGGTCAGTCGTTCTGCGCCCTTATTACTCTATAGCATAGTACTACTAATGGGTATCAAATCATTACCAGACCAGCTTAAACATTATGGAAAAGATGCACACGTGGAACAGTTCAAAGGTCGTTCTATTGTTATCGTTGTTCCATTTTTATTCCTGCTCTTTTGTTGACGTTCGATTTTGATGTTTTTGAATTTTCAAATATGTTTATTAAATGAACGATTTTGATACAGAGCGCGTGATGAATAATTTTTAACGATATTACGCATAATTTTTAAAACTGAATAATAACAAACGAAATCAGGCATGCGATGCGCAGTAGATGCGTATTCATGGTTGCATAAAGGCGCTTATTCATGCGCGCTAGAACTCGCGACTGGGAATTTTTATTGGCGAAAACAGGACCGGGATGCGCCTTACGTGAACTACTGCATGCACAGGGCGAAGATGTTAAAATTCTTCGGCATCGAACCAGTGATCGTGTTCGATGGGGATCGTTTACCAATGAAGAATGGTGAAGAACAGCAGAGAAGACAGAGAAGAGCAGAGGCGAATAAGAAAGGCATGGAACGATTACAACAAGGGAACAGAGAAGGCGCTACTTTTATGTTCACGCAGTCGTTAGATATTTCGCCTACGATGGCTTTAGAGTTGATCGTTGCTTTGAAGAGAGAGAACGTGGAGTTCGTCGTTGCTCCGTATGAAGCGGATGCGCAGATTGCACATTTAGCGAGGTTGGGTAGAGACAAAGGAGGTGTCGATGTCGTTTTCACGGAAGATTCAGATTTAGTCGCGTACGGGTGCGAACGCGTTTGTTTCAAACTCGATAAATTCGGCACGTGCAAGGAGGTTTTATTGGCAGATGTTCTGAAAAATAGAACGGTGGAAACGCACGGTCTTCAACCAACGACGACAATTTCAGACGTGGATAAACCCTCGGAAAGTGCTGAAAATGTAGATAAAGACGAATCGTTACCAGAGACTCAAGAAGAAGAACAAGATGAACACGATGAAGAAGACAACGACGGAATTACTGCTACTACGAAAACAAAAACAAAAAAGAAGAAAGCGACGGGGAAAGGATCTAGAGGAGCTAATTCCCCTTTATCGTTCGAGAATTGGACGCACGATGACTTTCTTGGCCTATGCGCCATGAGCGGCTGCGATTTTCTTGAAAATGTTCGAAACGTCGGTTTCAAAAAGGCTCACGCTTTTTGTAACGCGAATAATCGTAGTGCGAAAGCAGCGTTATTAGCAATGACTGAGGATAAAAAAATCGACGTTCCTACAGATTACATAGAAAAGTGGCAAAGAGCAGTTTGGACGTTCAAGCATGCGTTAGTATATGATATGAGTATGAAAAAGTTGACGCACCTTTCGCCTTTACCTCAAGAGCTGCTCGGCAAGAGTTCTGATGAACTCGATTTTCTCGGTAAAGCTTTCGCAAATGAAATCGCGGTTGAAATTGCGGAAGGTCGAATGGATCCGATATCGCGACGCCCGTTTGCAACAATTGCACAACCGCAACCGAGATATAATAATAATAACTTCAACAATAATAACAGAAATATGAACAACAATAATAACAATGCGAACGCGAACAACGGTGGACCACCGAAGATTCCAAAAGTGAACATTAACTCGATGTTTGCGGCTAAAAAGGTTTCGGAAGCAACCATAGCAGCCGCTGCAGTCAAAACGACGACGACGACGACGATGAATGAAATTGTTCAAAGTCCAAGACGGTCGCCGAGAAAACATCAGCCATCCTCTTCCGCGCAGAAAAAGAAAGACGAAGAACAAAGTCGAGAACGCCTCGCGAGAGAAGATTTAGAGATTGCAAAAATGCTTGGAGCCTTAGAAGAAGGCACTGTTGATGACGACGACGAACTGATAAAAAAGAAAGAAACACCGACGCCGAATCAAAAGAAGAATCCTCGTCGAACGCCGCTTTCGTCGCCAAACAAGCCGAGTTTACAAAAGATACAAAATATTACGGAAGAAAACGCGTTTAAACGAAAAGAGAGCTCGACCGAAAACGCTCAAGGAATCGCGGACGATGAGATCAGAAATAAGTTCAGTAAAACTACTACTGAAGATGCAGCAGCAACGGATAAAAAGAAACCAATCTTAAAAGCGCCTTCGATTTCTAGAAAATTCGGTGCGCCAGCGCAAGCAAAGACGATTTTCAAAATGGACTCAACCGGTTCGTTGAAGGAGATTAAAACGAAACCGAAATCAATCTCGAGTTTCTTCCAACCAATCAAAAAGAAAGTATAGAGTACACGCGTGTTGTGTGCTCATATATGTCATATATAGAAGTTTTCATTGATCGCGCTATTCAATCGGTTTACAATCTAGAGTTACTGTATTATTTTATTACTTTATTCTCTCTGGGGGCTATTTGCTATTCAAAAACTAAAGGGCCAAAAACAAAATCGATTAATCGACTCTCTCTCTCTCTCTCGATTAATGGTTGCCTTTGTTCTTTTGCCAAAGGTGGTCCATGGCAACATCCGATTCACCCTGTACATATTTAATAATGATAGGTAGAAGGAGAGAAATGTGTGTGTTAGTAAAATTATTTAACGAAGATCGTTCAAAAGTTTGCTCCTGCCTTAGGGCTCTCCCTCCCCCCTCTCATCATAGAAATAGAAGTCGAAATCGCGCTTTGAAATAATAATAAAAACATTCGTATTAAGATACTTATTCGCGAAAATCAATACCCAGCTAACGACGCCGAACATCTTGAATCAAATAATTCCCATTATTTCGAATATCAATCGTTCACGTCTTATGTAATATATATAACGCGCGTACCTTGTTTCTCACGTAGCCACTGATCGCGAAAGTCGTATAGTTTCCACTGTACGTCCCATCGGCGCCTAAGTGACCGACGTTCACTTGAACGGCTGCATGGTCCTTGCAAGTGATTAATCTATTCGTCCAAGAGCATTTTCGTGGGATATATAAATCGACTGATTCTCCTTCGGCGTTCTTCATTTTATTTTCGCGAGGTGTTCTATCACGTGCGTGCGCTTTTCGTCCTAGAATGTGGCGATTTTCCTTTCTTGAGCACTAATTTCTGAATACTACTTTTGTGAGCCGAAACACGATTGCTGCGCTTCCAACGTGAAATAAACAAATCGCGTCACTTTATTACTATAGCAAAGGAGTCCAATACGCAACGCGCGAATAATAAAAATGTCATTCGCTTGCACGACACAAACGAGATTAAACTTTTCATCCGCCGTATGTTCTACCGAAGGCTTACAAGCAAAGGTTAGTTATTGTTATTATAGACATTTTTGACGTCGCGCGTGCGAATGGCTATGCAGAGCAGCCGCGAAGCAAGAATCTTATTTAAACGTTAATTCTATATGTATGAACGTTTTACGAACGAGAAACTGACCAAATTTATGCATTAATAGGGAGCCATGAGAACTGTGCACAGAGTTCCAGCATTGAAGATTGAAAACAGAGTCGTGGTACGCATCAAAACCTCTCTCATATATATATATATAATTCGTCCCGTTTCGTTGAACGATTGTCATTTTAACCTTGTGCTAACCCTCACACTCTCAAAAAATGACACACAGATTCGCTTTACGCGTTTGGGGAGAAAGCGCCAAGCGTTTTACCGATTAGTCGCTATTGATTCCAAAAAAAGACGTGATGGTTTACCGCTCGAGTTTCTCGGATGGTACGACCCTATTAAGAAAGAGTCCTCGTTGAACGCACCTGCGATCAAAGTATGGTTAGCAAAAGGCGCGTTGCCATCAGATACGGTTGGATCTTTGTTGAAGAAAGCTTTGATAATGTCTTAAAATCAACAATCAAATCAAATTATTATTAGTAAAGTTGTGTATCTTATTAGCATATTTCACATTTAGTTATTATATATATCGAGTATCTCTCGTCTTCATCTTCTTCTTTTCAGATGACAGATGATGATGTTAATGTGGAAGTTTTTCTTGCAAATAACGTTGTTTTTTAAGAATCCGAGTCGTCGTCGTCTGAGTTGTTGTTTTGTAGCAGATTAAACGAAGCGCTCTTCATGCGATCTCCCAACCATATCTTCAATTCGAGTTCTGCATCTGCAATCATAATCAAAAAGTATTTTAATCCATACGCTTTAATTATCTCATCCACGTGTTGAAAAGCGAATTGCCAACCTAGCTTTGAAATCGTCTCCGATTCGCAAGCTTCCGAACTATACATGATTCGAGTGAAATTATTCACAGTGAAACAATCATTTTTGAACATCCCTTCGACTTCTCTGACGAGACCGTCGAGATCAAATCGTCTTGCCATATTAATCAATTCAAGAATCATCTCGATTTTATCAATCTTATGTCCACGCTCCATGCGCTCGACTGGTCCGTTTACTTTACCGGTGTAAAGATATTGGAGCAGGAGCACGGCGGCTTGGTCGGAAGAGCCAAGTTTTACGCGACTCATGACGTCTTCGAACTTGGGCGGCGTACTATTAATATTAACATTAATATTATTAATATTAATATCTTCGTCCATATTTTCTTCCGTATCTCCCACCCCTAAATCCATGGCGCCAAAGACTTTTTCGTTTTCCTTCCCGCTCGCGAAATTTGACCCGGCTTCGACGAGCTTTAAAAACTTTTCGCTCGCGTGCGTAAAGGCGATTCGGTGCGCGCGTAACTCGCGACCGCTGGCACAAACGAAAGCAACGTCGCACAAATCACTCGCAGTGGAAACGCCCGCGACTGCGTCTTTGTTATCTTTGTTGTTGCGATCTGAGGACGATAGCTTTTTCGATGACGCTAACAATCCTCCTTTTTCTTTATTTTTTGAACCGCCAATGAACGCACCACCGTCGGTTTCGTATTGCCATTCGAAAAATTCAATGTCGCCGATGTTACTCGGCATGGCCAAACGCCCCGGAAAGTCTTTTCCATCGTACGATGAATCGGCAAGCTCATCGCCTTTGGCAGGCTTAGTTTTGTCTATAAGACTTGCGATTGCATCGAGTGCCTCTTTCGAGTTTGGATTTATCTCGCTCAGAGAGGAACCGGCGTTCTTTAATTTTTGCTCGATGGCGGCAATACTTTCAGAGTTGTTGAAACTACTCGAAGTCGTAGGCTTTAAAAGTGGCACACGTCCGACGCCCTTCAAATGCTTCGTTCTTTTCGCAGCGGGTGCCACGGTTATGTGTTCAGTAAGCGTTGAGAATAAAATATCCAACCCTTTCGATTCGAGAAAAACTTCCTGTAAATGTTTCCTATCGCACAAGTGCGAGCACGCCGAAGCGATGCGAAATTTCTTGGAAGGATTTACAGTAGTTAACATCAAATATCGCAGATATTCCAAACATTTACCGTGCATTTTATCTTCTAAACGCTTTAACGTCTTCTGCACGCACGTTTTAGATGCGTCAACGAGCAAGTTTACCTCTCTCAATCGTTGAACAGTTCCTTCCGAAATTATGCGATGTGCGTTATCTTCGTTATCGGCTAATCCGTATAAAGCAAACGCTGCATTGTGCTGCAAATTTTCGACGTATCGCTTCGATTCTGAAGAGATTTCAGATTCGGATTTCTTCGTATTATTCGATTGTCTCAAATATTCCGTTATTTCTTCTTCCTTCGAGTCAAGAAGTTTTAATAACGGACCTAGGCCAGCACCGAAGCAAATGCCAATTTGGTTATCTGCATTTTGCGCAAGTCTTCCCAAGGCGAATGCTGCCATTTCGCGCAATCCTGGATCTGGATTTTGCAACATCACAACCAACGGGAATACAGCACCTCTTTGAACAATTCGAGTTTTATAATCTGGCTCAGTCGCAGCGAATTGACCGAGCAAAAGTGCCGCCTCTCTTTGAGATTCTTGACAGCGAGAAGATAACAAACTAATAACAGGTTGTAAAGCTCCTTCATCTAAGACGCGTTTTTTTATGTGTAAACTTGAATGGACAAGATTTCCAATCACGCCAACTGCTTCTTTGTGAACCAAATGATCTTCCGAACGCACCATGAAGACGAGCATCTTCAGAGCTCCTTCTTCGACAATCATGTTTTTGTTCTCTGGATTTTTGAAAGCGAGCGTTCGCAGCGCGGCGGCAGCCGCGCGTTGAACTTTCAAATCCGTCACACAATTGAGAAGTACAACCAAAGGGGGGACACCTCCGTCGGAGCGAACGGTGGACTTTATTTCGTGGTTTTCGTGAGCAAGATTTGTAATCGCATCTGCGGCGCGTCTCGCAACTGATGCCGTGATAGCTGTCGGATCCTTCGCGGCTGTTTTTCTGGAGTTGTATCTTTTAATGATATCGACCAACAAAGGAATAGTACCAGCAGTGGCTACTCGGTCTTGATGACAAGATTTGCCGGCCAACAAACTCATGCAATAACAGGCTTCTTTTAAAACTTCCGCAATCGAAATCACGCGCGGATCTTCAGAATTCAACTCCAACATAGTAGCCAAACGTTCGTTGATCTTTTTGAGGACTTTTATTAATTCGGACAGGTTTTCAATCATCCTTTCATCAACCATGACATCGCAAGCGTCTTCTAATCGTAAATTAGCGATGCTAGAGACCATCGTTTCGGCTAATCTTATTTCAGAGAGCGTTGGTTTTTTGCCCAGCTTTTCGTCGTCTTTATCGGTTTCAGAAATTTGCCCTTCGTCTACTCCCCATCCGTTTATTGCCGCAGTATACATTTCTGACGCCGCCACGTCTTCTTTTCCACACACAAATTTCATGCGAAATAGACGCGCAAACGATCGAATGGCTTTATACAAGACGGTCTTTTTTATTTTTGCTTCGTCTTCTTCCTCATCGTAATAATTGCGAAACTTTAAAACGTCCGACGTTGAACACTTGATGACTTTCTCAAGCGCATTTCCCAAGTCTGGGAATTTGACGAGAATTCCGTTTTCTGAGTGCCAATCCTTCACTAAACTACCGCTAAAAAGTTCTTCTTCGAAAGATCTTAAGTGAGACTGTTCTACGTCTGACGTTTCAGCAGTACTGAACCCTGATACAGCATCGTAAACATGTTCTTCCGCATCTTCTTTGAGTTTGTGCAACCATCGATTGGAGCGAATCTCGCTCACGATTGAATCAATGCATTCTGGTAAATAATCAGTCGGGGATTCCTTTACGAGTTCTGTAACGGATCGCAACATCGATTTCAGATTATCACGTTCTTCCAAGGAAAGTATTCCATCGTTTTCGAATTTTGTGGCCAAGTCGCGAATGTTCCCAATCATTTTTTTATGCTCGCCCATGGCAATAATTGCAGCCGATACCGATTGTTGGACGCTCGGCTCTTTTCGTTCGAGCAATTTCAACAAAACAGTCGAGAATTTACGATTTTCGAATTCGTCGTTGATCGCTTTAACTTTCCCAGTCATGCTCGCAATGCATTCCGACGCGCTTTGAATCACTTCACCTGCAGAGGGAGATTTTGATCGATTCTTGCACTCGCATGCAAACGAAGCCATTCTCGAGGCATCGAGAAATCTGAGCTGCGTGTCGTTTGGCGTTAACATATCGATTAATCTTGTAACCATGAGCGGGATGATTGCGCCATTTTTAAAATTAAGCACTTCAGATAAGACTTCTTCATGTTCACAGAGCGTTCCAATCAAGTATGACAATTCGAGATCTAGAGCAATAGAGCGGAAACCACCGCAAGCTTTCGACATCAACGTCGCTTCTTCCGGAACGTCACTAAAGAGTTGAAACACTAGAGGTAAAAACTTAGGATCGCTGATGAGAAATTTTGCAAATTCTCCGAAATTAAGTCCTCGAAGGGGCTGCTGAACGACTGAATTGGAACAATCTTTCGCGAACTGTTTCAAAATATTCAACTTTGAAATCAAAACGTGGACGTGCCCTTGACAGAAAGCTACGTCTTCCAATCTACTAGCGTTTGGGTCATATAAAACGTTTGCTCTGTTTTCTACGATATCGTTCATTAAAGACTCGTGATACGATAAACTTTTCGATAAGGTTCGAATAACATCTTTTTTAGCCGAAGCGAAGTGAGAGTACACATTTTCGTTTTGACTCACAACGAAGAAACCAACAAGTTTCTTCGTCCACGTGCAAAAGTCGCCTTTTTTCTCGCTATGATCTTGACACAACCATTGATCGTATTCAATATCAATCGATGAATTCACGTTGTGTTTTAGTTTGTTCAATATGTGCGTGTTGTATTTTAGTGTCATCGACTCTTCTCTGAAATTCGGCGAATCCCACCACGATAGATTGTGCGCTTCTACGTTGTTGTTGAGATTTTCTAAAGTTTCCTCGATCGATCTACGTTTTTTCAAAATCTCGTAAACATCTCCAGCCATTGCACTAAGGCGCGATACAACGTCATTGACGAGCTTTGAGATTTCCATGAAAGCTTTGAGCTGCTTAATTTCTTCAGATGTGAATATGTGAGCATCTGTGGAAGAATCGAGCTGGAGGCAGCTATCGCTAAAGTTATTTCCGCCTACAAAGAATACCAGCGGTAACGTGTTAATCGTTCGTCCAATAATGTCAGCACTCCTATCTAGTTCCTCTGTTGAGTCGTTATTAGAAAAGAGGGAGTGATGCGTCAAAATGGACGCGTTCGTTGTCAATTTCAATGCAGGCGGCGTTTCTTTTTGTTGAAGTTCTTTGTTTTCGTTATTGTCGACGACGACGACTAAGTTTTCGCGTTGTTCTTGTTTCAAATTGTGATTCATTTCTTCTTGTTGATCTTCTTTTTTGCCAGAGGGCGATCCAGGTGGCGGCGGAGGTGCGGTTCTGCGAACGGGAGATTTCGGGAGATCGCCCTTCAGGATTCTTTTTCGCAACGTTCGCGCAATTTTACGAATGCTATCAAAATCGAGTTTTAAATTTTCAGCATTTTGGCCAACAACAATTGGTGCATCTTTTTCGTACGAGCTATTCGATCCGTTGTATGCCAGAAGTTGCCATTGCATTAGCATTTCGTATTTGTCTTCACGAAACAAAGACATCAAAAGTGATGTCATAGCTGATAAAACTGCCGCATTTGACAGCGTAGTTATTTTCCCGTCGTTTCCTTTTGCCATTTCTCTCGAGACTAAATTTGTCTTCTCAGAGAGAAACTCTAAGTTATTCTTCAACTCGTGGCAAGCGCAAGCGAACGCGTTATATTTCAATCTCGTCAAAACGTCCTTCAATTCGTTATCGAAGGCTTTGTAGAACACTAGCACGTCGTTCTTCCTCAACGTCGTCGTGAAATGAAACCCTGGAACTTCGTTTGGTATTTCCAAGTTCAAAACGTACGTTATCATCTTCAGCCTTTGCACGCGTTCTGCGATCGTCGTTTGCGATTCGTATATTTTATCAAACTGCGCAGTTTTTGGCAAAGAGCGCAAGAGTGCTGGCCCTGGGTGTAGCGTAATAGGTCCAATCAAACTTCGTAACTCGACACCTTTTCTATACGCTTGTACTCTATCCGCTTCTGTTTTTTTCTTCTTCTTCTTCTGTTGTTGTTGTTGCTGAGTAGTAATAGAGGCGTTATTGTTATCGATTTGATATTTTGCGATTACTTTCGATCTATATTTCACGAGCTCGAGATAAAACTTCGTCCCATAATCGAGTATATCGTATGGGTTTATTCCTCCTTCTTCTCTTTCGTAGATAGTATCATCGTTATCATCGTCTTCATCGTCGTCGTGTTTGTCGTCGTTCATCATTTTATTAGTCTTCTCCGTCCTCCTTACTGCTACGTCGCTCGCGTGCTCTAAAAGTTCTTGATACTGCTCAAACGCTCGTTGAACTGATGAATATGATTCTTCGGCAGACTCTTCTTCTTCCTCTTCTTTAACTTCTTTATATTCTCCAAGTGAATCGTCATCATCATCATCATCATCATCATCATCAATATCTTTCTCTTCTTCTTCTTCTTTATCATTAATAACGGTTTGTTGAGCAAAAGCTCTCGTTCGTTTCTTACTCATCACTAAACTCTGAGATGCGTTCGAAGGATCTTTATTACCATTCATCGTCGTCGTCTTATTTAGATTACTGCTATTATTAACATGATCTTGATCATTATGATTATTATTATTATTATCATTATCGTTATCTGATGGTTGTTTTCGCTTCTTGCGAGTCGATGAACCCATCTTATTCAATATTATTTATTATTATTTATGACGACAATAAAATAGGGAGAGCATCAGTATAGAGAGAAAGATTTATGATGTATTTATACGTGCGCATTAATTATAAGTACTCTAATATATATACTGTACCGTATATACGTATATATTCAAATTAAATTACTTTTGCTTACGTGTTTATGTGTGTCCTATGTTTTATACTATAAGTATATTTGATCTTCATCTTCATCTCTCGCGCTCGCAGAGAATACCCACTTACACGTAAGGTGAGTCATATCCCTCTACGCACGGTCGATCTAAACGACTGTCCTCGTATTGGTCATCTTACACGGAAGTGGGTATTCGCGAACGTGCGCGAATAAATTATTAATCTCTCTCTCTCTCTCTCTCTCTCTCTCTCTCTCTCGTCTAAGTTTTAATCTAAAATACCGAGTATTTCTTCGTCCCTGTACAGAACGAATTCTTTCTTTGCCGGGCCTGTTTCGAGTTTAATTTGTTGTCCACCGAAATCTGGTAAAAGTACTTTGTCTCCCTCTTTCACTGCGTTTGGGATTATGGTCCCGTTCATACTCGGTCTTCCTGGACCGACTGCTACGACTATGCCAGCGTTGAGCTGTTTTATTTTTGTGTCGTTTTTATAAAAGTGTGAAGAAAAATAACAACAGGTCAGTCAGTCGGTCTGGTCTCTCTCTTGCTCGATATATTTATATAATACATATAATATATACATATAATATATATATATATATATATATGCAAAGGATTTCAACAAATTAATAGAGAAATATTAATATTCCTCTCTTCTTTATTATAATTATTCATGTATCAATATGCGAAGAAGAAGAAGAAGAAGAAGAAGAAGAAGAAGAAGAAGAAGAAGATTCGAGAAAGGAATGGAAACAAAAATCGCTATTTATAAAAAGAAATAAATAAAACGGACGCACTTTACTCGCGGCTGTTTCTGGTAATAAAATCCCCCCCGACGTCTTCGTAGCCGCAACTACGCGCTCTACGAGTACTCTGTCTAACAGAGGAATTAATCGTTTACTCATATTATTATTATTATTATTATTATTATTATT
>Ga0114998_10000472_pt1 | contig 29655 bp, 23 predicted proteins | sample ArcticOcean_MG_C_5_FD_87044 | JGI IMG/M metagenome (GOLD analysis project Ga0114998, IMG submission 87044) | Marine microbial communities from western Arctic Ocean - ArcticOcean_MG_CB4_138 | ecosystem: Environmental > Aquatic > Marine > Oceanic | place: Arctic Ocean: Canada Basin | collected... | reverse complement strand
TGATCTCGATCGAGTCGTGATTGATATAAGTGAAGTATATATATATATATATATAGACATACATATACATACTCTCAAAAACGAGAACTCTGCTCTTTTCCAATCCGTGATTGATTGATTGTGGTCGTTCCGGTGAGAATAATAATATTGCCACTGAAACAGAAATGGATTATGACTACGAACGAGGGAGTGGACCATCGAGGAGAAATAGAGGGGACAGATTTGGTACGCAACAACAAATGAACGATGGACCTTCTGCTTATGGTTACGACAATGACCATAATCAAGGTGGACGTGGTAATGGACGAGCAGGAAGGGGAAGAGGAGGGAGAGGTGCGGGTGGACGAGGAGGCCGTCATCATAAACCGTACGGTTACGGTCAAGGCGATTACGATAATAATAACACGATGAACAATAATAACGAGCAAGAGTTTAATAATAATAATAATAATGGAGGCGCATTAACGTTTAGACAATTCGCTTATAAGTTTCTCCCAAACGACGCCTCGCCGGAAGAAGCGGAGGAGAAATATAATCAATACAAGATCGAGAACAAGGAGCTGTTTTACGAGCAGTATTTTGTGAGACAAATGAAAGATCAGTGGATGTTAAGAACGTTTGATCCACGAGTGTTGGAATTGAATCAACAGCAGAGAATAGAGTTGGCTAAGAAAGAGTCTGAGAATTTTGCGAGCGAGTTTCAAACAACCGGAGTCGTTAAAGATTTGCCCGATTATAACGAAGACGCAGAAGAAGAAGAAGAAGAAAAAGATACTATGGAAGCCATGGAAGATGCTACTACTACTACTACTAATACACATGGAGAGAAAAAAACGAAAAAATTCAGACGTGGAGGTGGCTTCGTTCCCCGCGAAGCGTGGCATATTAATCGATTAAAGCACGATTTATCCGTCTCTAGATCTTTGATCGAGAAATTAAACGCCGAGAAAGAGATTCCGAACTCGCAAGAGTTGGCCTTAGCGTTGCAAAATAATATCGCAATAAATGCGAAGAGTTCCGCGGAAGATATCGCTAAAGCTATTGATACTTCTTTGATGTATCTTTGGAGAGTACATGGTGTTGATTATTACGGCGGTCGCGAGTCTAACCCGTTTGATTTCTGCGAAATGACGGAAGGAAAAACGGCGAAAACGAAATCGTGTTCTTTTCGTAGACCCTTACAAAGTTTTGACCACGCGGGTGAAAACGCTATATCCGCGGACGCACCTATTGAACCAATTGAGGCGAACGAAATTGCACAAAAATGGTCCAAAAGAATTGATTTGACCTGGTCCGAACGCTTAACCTGCTTAAGCGATCCAGTCGTCTTAAGATTGATCGATTCGATCGAAATCGATAACAAGATCGAGGACTGGATTAAAGCGCAAGTCGTCGTCTTTGACGAATCGCGTTTTGGATCGACGTTATCATCGAAACTCTTCATCGCCGAAGAGTTCGTTCTGAAACATATTAAAACAAAGCAAACTGACGCGATTGAGAAAGAACGTAATCGTTTAATCGACGAAAAGTACAAAGAGAACGTTTTTGAATATCTCAAGTCAGAGGAAGCGAGAGGGAATAATCCAATCGCTAGAGGGATCAAAAATGCGAGAAACAATAACGAAGGTGGTGGTCGTGGTGGACGCGGTGGACGCGGTGGACGCGGTGGACGTGGCTATGGAGGACGTGGTAGAGGTCCGTATACCGATTTAGACGCGACGACTAACGAGCGCGTGATCATCGACTACGGAGAGATTTAAAATAATAGCTCTCTCTGAATTCTCGCTCGTTGAAACTATTTTTTTTAACAATGATTCAAATATTAAATACTACATCTACTACCTACTATCTACGTAACTATTCTCTCTGCTGTCTATATCTCCCTAAGAAGAAGAGGAAGAATATCCCGTTCTTCGTAAGCATTTTCTCATCTTCTCTAAACTTCTCTCGCACTCTTTCCTCATTTCTTCTCCTTCATCATTCGCTCTTTCGTTCGTATTTTTCTTGCGTTCTGTTCTTCTTCGAACGAAACAAGCGCTTTCGAACTCTTTTGCTCGTTTCGAGCACTCGTTAACGTTCCTGGCTAAACATAAATCTGAATCATTTTTTAATCTCTCGCAGGCTTGAGCTGGATCTCGCGCGTTAGCTAACTCACACGCTTTCAAGGCACTTATTCTCGTTCGACACTGCGTCAAAACTCTCTTCTTTTGCTCCTCGTTTGTCCTATTTTTGTCACGGAAGAACCACATTTTTTTATGAACACTGTTATTATTACTATTACTATTATTATTATTCTTATTGCTTTTATGAATGAATGAAATGTAACGTTGAAGAAGAAATATATATACCAGTACTTGAAATATGAACTCGCTTGAGTTCAATGTTTCCGTTTAATGTTTATTTGTTTCTTTTCTCTTATATTAAATTAGTTATATATATATATATATATATATATATATATATACACATATGTATGTTATATATGCTATCGTTCTCTCTCTCTCTCTCACGCGCGCGCGCGACAATAAAAAGACGAGCTATTACGTTTATTATTGCTGTTTACAAAAAGTCCATGAAAGCGTCATCTTCCTCTGGCGCTTCTTCGCTCCCGAAATCAATAGCGGTGAACATCATATCCGCTTTACCTCCCGGGACTACTAAACCTTTAAAAGTCGCTTTACCTTTCAACAACTTATCGAGCGAATAGAACTGTTCGTCTCCTAATTGTTGCCCCGAGCAATGCAACACGGCGGAGATCTTATCCGTCTCTGGATTTGCAATTTTAAAGATAACTTCTTGTTCCCACGTTGGGTCAAACCCTCTTTCGTCTGTCGTTTTCCACTCCGCGCCGTTGCATTTAATAGTTACTTGGCACGATACTTTCTCGATGCCGTAAAACTTAATATCGAGCTTTTTGATGTTACAACTCGTTGCAGCGATTCTTAAGGAATATTCGCCAGTACCGACTTCTTGGACTTCTGTTTTATCGTCGTTCGTGTAATCGTTTTTAATTGATTGATAGAGTTATCGATCAGAAAAAAGAAGAAGAAGAACAGTTTTTTGTTAAAGTTAGTACGCGCTCTCGTTCATGTTCGTTCGTTTTATCGAGATCGAGACCAGCGCGATTGATTATGAAATAAACAATCAAAAAGAGGCGGCGAAAGAGTTTTCTCGGGAAAGACAGCGAGATCGATTTTCTCCAAGAACTTGGATACTCTCTCTCTCTGTTCTGTTCTGTTCTGTTGTTCAATGAAACGAGTAAGGGGAAAAAAATGCAGAGCGAGAGAGAGAGTATTCAATAAGTGCGAGTTAACGTACCTGCCATTTTATGATAATCGTTGTTTATTGTTTCGGTGTAAAAATGCGGACCACGCGTTAATTTTTGTGTTTTGACTTTTGGCAGAAGAGGAAGAGAAAAAAAAACGAAAAAATTGCCCACAGCCAGCCAAGCCAGCCAGCCTGCTCCTAAAATAAGGAGAAATCGGAGTAAGCGCGTCACACTGTTTACGCAAGAAACGAAAAAATGGTTGTAAGTACTCTCTCTGTAACTTTCTAGTAAACATCGTTTTTGCGTGCGTTCATGCGTGATTGTGTGATTTAATTATGTTTCGTGCGAGATTAATATTCGCGCGATGCAGAGTATGCTATGCGAACATCGTGCGACAGCGTTAAACGCGTTTCGCGCGAAATGAAAATGAAAAGGGCCTTTTGTGTTTGCGGCGATCGTTGCTTATGTATATGCGGGTAGACAACTAGTTTAAACGTATATATGTACATATAAACACACTGGAAATCATTTGATCGATGTGTTTTAGATGTTTTCAACGCATTCGCTCGCTCGCTCGTGTGAGAGCACGAGCTCATTCCGCGCGCTTTTGCGATTTAAGAGACCCTGATTTGATTGATGATGGGATTGGCCTTTTATTGAATAAACAGGAGCAGAAAGCATATGTATACATACACGCACTAACCTCTTCCATTCTTTTCTTTCCTTTTACAAAACAAAAATAAACAGCTCGCACAAGATATCGATTTGTTAAATCCACCGGCAGCTCTCGAAGCTTCCAAGCACAAACTTAAACGCTTAGTACAAGGTCCGAATAGCTTCTTCATGGATGTGAAATGCCAAGGCTGCTTCAACATCACGACGGTGTTTTCGCATTCGCAAACGGTCGTCGTGTGTGGCGCGTGCTCGGCAGTGTTGTGCCAACCAACCGGTGGTAAGGCGAGATTGACCGAAGGGTGCTCGTTCAGAAAGAAGACTGATTAATTATTATTATATATTATAAGGAAACCTTTTAGCAAAACTTAGCAGAGAGATCTTAGCAACAACAATAACGCACAAGACAGAATACTTCCATAAAAGTTTTAATATAATAAAATGAGAGAGTAAATTGTGTGTACACTACTAAATATAATAAACTACTGTTACATTACGATTATTTCTTTTGATTTCCTCCTTCTACTAATTGTTCGTTTCTATCCTTTTCCTGTTTCTTTACTTGCCTTAACTTAATCATGTTATACATACCGACCGCCAAAAATGCAATCACGTACCCGAGATAGTTCAAAAACGTCACGGTATTATGAAACAAATGCTGAGAGGCAAAGATTAGCATCCAATCTTTAATAACACCGGCAATGTTCATTGTTAACGCAGATGTTTTCCCAATTAATAAAAACACCGCGAGGTTTAATAGAAACGCGCAAGACGCGTTCAATATTAAAATTCTCCAGTCTATGACTAAATTAGCGTTTGCCATGATCTCAGGTAGTTCTACGGTTAAAAACGGGACTAATAAGAAAATGCCACACGCTGGTGAAACGTAATATAACGACTGAATTGGATTCATCGCATATCCTTTGTTCTTGATCAAAATCTGTACCAAACATAACCTAATAGCTTCGAATATTAAAGCCGAAAATTGCTCAATCACGCCGATCCAAATAAAGTTAATCTCGCCGTACGCCGCAATTGCTACTCCGATTGCGATTATGAACATATTCAAAGTAGTCAGAGAGTTATATTTCTCGGTTCTAAACACACATCCAACAAAATACACTAATCCAGGCATCAAAGCCTTTGTCATTTGTATAAATGAAACCGATAAGTGCAAATACGCAGAGTTCGAGAGCCATAAACTCGCTGCGTAAAATGCCCCAATCGGGAGAACTCTCGATACATACTCCTTCTTCGGCATAGATAGCCTTTTTGTGATTTTCATTCCCCTGACTAATACAGTCGCAATCGTCGTGCAGAATACCATGTGCCATAACGTTAGAGCGATTGGGTACTTGAACCCCGAATACGCCAGTATCCATTTGTTGAACAAAATAACACCCATCGATATTGTCATCCAAATAATGACGTAGAAATATGCTCGCATGGCCTATTATTATTATTATTATTAAGAAGAAGAAGAATTACATGTCATTAGTATTACTGTTACAATAATACGTTTAAGACAAAGAAGAAGAAGAAGAAGAAAACGTGATAGAAAAAGAGAGAAAACTTTATTTCAAACCATGTGTCGAACGAACGAACTCGTTTTAGAAAAATTAGAAAGGATGAAAAGGTCCAAAATTAAGGACGACGACTAAACGACTAAACGATAAAGAGCGAGCGTAATACCTGTTGCCACACGGACCCTTTTGGTACGTGTTCATCTTTATTAGCATTGTTAGATGATGAAGGAGTGTTCGTTGCAGCTTCGGGCATTGCTGTTTATTAAGGGAATATAATATAACACCCAGCAAGTGATGTGTGAGGAAGAATTCTTTCAAAGGTCAACTGATGGTTTGAGTCAATTATCAATTGACTCAAACACAAAGAATATATACAAAAGCGACTAAGCGAGTAGTATTTCATGCATAAGAAAGTTAAATGCAAGATCTTAATGTAAAACTAAGCGGTTTTGGTTAAAAAACAACCATTATTTTTCGAGTTCCCTTTATCGCGTGCTCATTCCCACCTACTTCTAAGTACCTACGTTGGTTTGAATTTCCGCATGGCTTTCATGGCTAAGACTTTCGCTTTATCCGCCATAAATCCGCGCTGTAATTGAATCAAATCGTTCCTACGACGTTCCCTAGATTGGAATTTATAAAAGTTCTCTACTGGTACTAAACCATTAATCTTCCGTTTTTTACGTTGTATCGCGTTGTCATCATCATTATCATCATCATCGTCTTCGTTAGCGGTTGATTCTTTTAGTCTTCTCTCGGCCGTTGCTTGACGAACACCTCCAACGGTCGTACCTTGATTATCGCTCGTCTTACGCCTACCTCGTTTCTGTTGCACAGTAGTCCATCCATCGTTTTCGTTTTCTAATTTCTTCCTTCGTTCTTCCTTCTCCTTCTCGATCTCGTTTGATTTGAACCAACTATCGATTCGTTTCTTACATTCGCTCGCTCCGCCTAATCTGCTCTGACGATGTTCTTGAACGAACTTATCGAGACCGAACAAGGAAGTTTCCTCATAAGGTGCCTTTATTATCTGTTCTTTCTTGTCTACATATTTCGTCCATATCTTCTTCACTGATTCCGATCGAGCGAATACGATCAAAGCGCCTCTTTCTTTTTGATTCGCTTCGAGCTCCATTAACTTCACTTGTACGATTTCTAAAGTTTTCGATTTCGACTTTGATGAGTTTTCTAATGAAGAGAACAAAGCTCTTAATAATCGTTCGTTATACCATTCATCCGGGATGTTCGTTATGAACACAGACGCTGCGAATGAATCTTTCATCATTGCTGATTCTTTATTTTTATTATTATTAATATCATCATCGTCGTCGTCGTCTGCTTCGAAATCTCGTCCGCCGTCAACTTTTCTCAATTTTGGCGACTTCGAGCTCTGTTTATGTATTAATAAACATCTCACGAACGATGAGTGAGGGTACATGCGAACGAATAAATTCCCTCGTTGCGTGTTAATGTTTTTATCGTTTTTATCTATTGCTGCTTCGTGGATATTATCTTCCCTCATCGAAGGAGTAATCGATTTCTTCTTCATTTTTTTTATATATTTTGCCGATGCGCGATTTCTATGGCGAACATAATAATTAAAGTAACAGCATGTATGTAAGGCGAGCGAACGACAACAATAATAGAATATAATTATATCATAATAACGTAAAATGAAATTATTACTCCAACGATAACTCGACGAATGAGCGAAAAACAACAGCAATAATAAAATATAATTATATTATAATAACGTACTACCGTAAAATGAAATTATTATTCCAACGATAACTCGACGTCGTTAACTCTTTTGCCGGACTTCAAAGCCTTGTAGAATCCGTTCGTTTCTTCGATGACATCTTTCGCATATGTAGCAGGCATGCATTTATCGTTCAAACCGAACATGTTTTGCGGCTTCCCGTCCGGCGTTTTGTAGTCTCGGAACCAAACGCGAATTTTTTCCAACTCCCCTGGCATGTGCTTTTCGACATCGGCGACGTCGTTTATTTGCGAAGCTTTTGGATCACTCGTGCTTATGCAAATAACTTTCCAATCAAGTTCGCCCTCATCGATCATAGCATACACGCCTAACGCTTTTACGGCTGTGACGGACCCCATTTCTAACTTTTTCGATCCGATTTCCACGACGTCGACCGGGTCGTTATCGCCCTTGACGTTCATTTCTGGATGTACGTGTCCTGGATCTTCCCACGTTTGCGGTAACATGCCGTAGTTCCAGTTGATGTTATACGGGTAATCTCTTAACTTGCCTTTTTTCGTATCTTGTTTAATCGGCGTCAGTTTCTCGTCAGTGGCGACTTCCATCTTCGCCTTTGTCTCTTTTGGAATTTCGCAAATGAAGTTATAAGAGCCATCGTTCGCTGCGCTCTTCAATGGGACGTCGTGCCATGGTGAAATCTTCTTCCCGTTCTGTTCATAGAACACTCTGAACTCTAACGATGGGAACTCGCCTTCTTTCTTTGAAGTATATTGAGCACCTGCTTGTTGTGCTTGTGCCGAAGTCCTTATCGCTCTCTTGTTCGATTGATTGATCCGATATTTTTGTGCGATGACCTTAGTCGCATTAGTCGACGACGACGATGATCTCGTGATGACTGATTGTAATAAGCTCCTGCTCATTCGTGAGATGCTCATTTTTTCGTTATTATTGTCGTTATTATTGTTATTATTGTTATTATTATGCTCTGCCTTTGATACTAATAAGTGATGAATCACATGTCCATCATCAGCAAAGGCTGATGGGCGACCAAAAAATACAACAACAAGGAACAAAAAAAACGAGGACAATAATAGTAGCACGAAGTATTTCCGTTCGTTCTTTCGCGTGATCGTGAACATCTTCTTCTTATCACCATTCATCGCGCAAATCATTCAGAGTATGTACGTCTTTAACTCACTCGTTCTGTTCTTCTTCTTCTTCTCCTTCTTCTTCTTCTTCTACTGCTTTGAGTATATCTACTGAGGTTTTTAAGTTATCTAACAAGTTTTTCTTAAGTAGTGGTGCAAATTTGTGGCCACAAAACGAAGAGCAGTTTTAGTAGGGAAAACTATATCCACACAAAAACGTACCTACTATTTTCTATCGACTGAAATGTTAACCATGAACGGCATGAACGTCAGTACTACTGCGCGGATTTTCTCGTGCAACGCATCGTCATCTTCTGCCTCGAGACGAAGTGCTTCACTGTCCAAAGCGAGAAATAAAAAACAAACATCACTCGCGATGACGATGACGCGGAAGCAGAAGAACGACGACGACAGTTTGAGAACGAATAATAATAATAATAATAATAATAATAATAACACTATCATGGTAACGATAAACAATAACAGAACAAGAATGAGACAAAGAGCTATATCGTCATCGTCGGATTCAACGCCTTCATCTTCTGGAGATGATTTTAATCTACCGAACGAACGTAAACGAGATCTAACTGCCGAGGAGTACGTAGCACCGAAAATCATGACGAGGTCACAAAACGTTGAGAAGAAGAACGCCGATGAAGGATTTAACGCAGCGAGGACATCGTTTGGCACTGTCGGTTTATCTGTTGGATTACCTTTGTTAATATATGGGTTCGGGGCATATTTCTCGTTCTTACCAGGGACGGAGATTTCGGCTTTGATGTTAATCTACGGGTTTCCGATTTCATTAATCGGATTCGCTTTGAAATATGCAGAGTTATTACCGCTCGATTGCGAATCGTTCGAGGACGCGATTAAGGCCAGAGAAGAGCAATCTACTGCTGTTTTAACGCAGTTAAGGAACGATGTGACGAGATATAGGTATGGAGATGAACAACATTTGGAAGAGGCTATGAATATTATATTCAAATTCAATAGACCTGGGGGGTTGCAAAAGAGGCAGAGACCGAAATTGATCGGCGTATGCGAGCAAATGGTTAACGACAGGTATGCAATCGTGCTCACTTTCGAATCGCCAAAGATTACGAAGGAAGAGTGGGATACGTTCATGGGGAAGTTTGCAAAGTTCTTCGGTCCAAACGTCGACGCGTGCGCCGTCGAGAAGACGAAAGGGGAGATTTTTGAAATCATCTTAATCTCAAACGGGGGAAAAGATATTGGCGGGCCTGGAGAAGATATGGAAGTTTTACCTCCCTTAATGCCTGGATTACCGGCGAGATATCAAAAAAGAGGCACTGCGTAAAACTCGGTATATAATAATTGAACAATAAATAAAATATAAAATTACAACAAAGCTTTGCCGTTTACTAAATCGTACGAACTTTCACTAGGTCTTACCGAGTCCGGTGTAAAACGTTTACTTCTAAAAGCAGAACTTACTGGACTCCATTCCAGACCTTCTCTATTTTTCGGTTTGCATCGAGCTCGAAACCTTAATTCCATGGAGATCCTTCCTTTCGCGGCTTCAGATCTCGCTTGCATCGGATTACCAGTCTGTTCAATCAATTGTTTCTTCGCTTCTGAGTCCCACGTTCCAGATCCGTGCCAACAATCGAATGAATCAAACGCAACAAAAGGACCAGTGACCCATTGATGTTCATCTTCGTGAATTAATTCTGGACTGCCTCGGCTCAAGTAGTTTGGATCCGTCGCGTCGCCAAAATCTTTTGCGTATTTCTTGTTCGAAAACATGCTCATGACAATCGGTGCGGCACCCATTGGGTTCGATTTAATTTGTTCAAATGCCGAAGGTGGTTTGATTTCGTTCCCGTTTTCATCTAAATTATCTTTTTCCGTTCTTATTTCGTATTTCCATTCCTTTGTACCTCCATTTTTCGGTAACAAAACTAATAAAGGGTTATCCCATACTTGCCCAGTTGGATCTTTCGGCGTCCTCGATACCCAGACGTTATAATATCTATACGAATACTCTTCAGAATTCTCCATGGACTTTTCCATCCAATCAGGCGATTTATAATCAATCGCGTCCGGGTCTCTGTGTAATCTAGGCAGAGGGTTATACTTACAATGCGTGAAATCGCCTTTCGGTCTTCGTTGCATGAAATCGATTGCGCGTGTTTTTTGATACTCTGGTTCTTGAACGAACCCAACACCGTTCAGAACTTCTCCACCGAACAATGGCGAACATTCTTCGGGGAACAATTCTTCCAATATCAATTTACCGGCTTCGAAAGCCTCCGGCCACAACGTATGATGGCCCGCGTTTTTATTCTTAACGCCTATTTTGTCCCAGTCTCTGTCTATGATTTTCATTAAATTAATCAATTTCGGGTTATTCTCATCGATCAATTTAACGAATTTCTGTGCATTCGTTTCCGCTATTCGCCTCTTCGCCTCTTCGTTTATGAACACTTTTGCTAGTTTTTGTGGTTCGTCCTTATATGGGACTTTTAACATTCTCGCCTTTGTTTCACGTCCATTTAATTCCAATAAAGACGATTGATCTGATTGTTTTGTAGTAGTAGTACTACTATCTTTTCTCGTTTGCGTTTGCGTTTGCGTTGAAGAAGAAGAAGAAGAAGAAGAAGATGTTCTCGTACTATTTCGATATCGTCGATGATATTTTTGTTTTCCTGATGACTGCGCTCGAACATCCTCAAAAGGTACTCTTCCGCCCGTCGAAGATTGGGAAGAAGAACGAGAGGAACGAGCGGAAGAAAAAGAAGAAGAAGTCACGCGCGAGTTCTCATCGAAACCACCGACGCAGACGAACAAAACGGAAAAAGAGGAACAGGAAACCGCCATCTCTATCGTTAGTAGTAGTATATCAGTATTACTATTACTATTACAGCCAGCAGTATAAAAAGTTATGCTACTGATGTTAATAATAACGAGTTTCTTAAAATCAGCAATTAGAGTGCCAATGCTCCATATTTCCCTACTGTGCCAGCCAGTGAGGCGGCGCGGCGACTACTAGTACTATCATCACTATCACTGTTACTATTACTTACACTGAACATAAACGTACTAGTACTGTATATACATAATCAGCATAATAACAAACTGATCATATATTCACGAGACGCGAGTTAAAGAGAGCGATAAATAAAGACGAATGGTAACACAGACGCTAGCGAAGGACGGGGCGAAAGTGAACTCTCTGAAGTTAACGGCGCAGGCACCGTTAAGGGCAGGGGAAGACCTGCGCTCGAGCGAATCGGTCGGGTTCAAGAAAACGAAGATCGACGCGGATAAGTTTAATTTCAATGAGGACGTCTTCGACTACGACGTTCGAGTACCGAAAGGGACGACGCATGTCGCAGTGATGGCGACGACGTTTTCACAGTGTAAAGTGAAAATTAATTCATATAACGGGAACATGAATACGATCGATATCAGAGGAGGAGCGGATGATGACGAGAAGAACGTAATTCGAGTGAGTATACACGAACAAGATGAGAGTGAGAGTTTATGTACGTACGTCATTAAAGTTTCAGTTTCCTCGGATGATGATGATACGACGTTCGATGAAGGAAAGAGCACAATCGTCTTGAACGAGAAAGAGGTTCCAACGAACGCGCAAGTGCATAGTCACTCGCACGATGGCGTACCGTGCACGAAAGATCACGCGAAGGAGGAAGGTCATCATCATGATGATGATGGACATAATCATCACGCGCATTCGCACGATGGAGGGAAAACTGAATGCACTGCCGATCATGGACATGGACACGGCGCAGCAGCAACAGCAGAGAAGAAAAAGGAAGAAGAACATAATCATCACGCGCATTCGCACGATGGAGGGAAAACTGAATGTACTCATGACCACGTCGCGGAGAAGAAAGAGGAGAAACATTCTCACTCGCACGGAGGTGAACCGTGCACTAAAGATCATAGCAAAGAAGAAGACGATGGACATCACGGTCATTCACACAATAACCATGGCCATGGCCATGGTGAGAAAAAGGAGGAGGAAAAATCTGTGAAGCATTCGCACGGCGGAGTTGATTGCCCGTGCGGTAATCCAGAACCTCACGAAGGACATGCTGCTGTCGAGACGCATTCGCACTCGCATTCGCACTCCTCGGGACATGGCCACTCACACCACGCGCACTAAACGACGAAACATTGTCGCGCTTTCTCTTCAGTCGTAGAAAATGAAATACTTCAACGACGACTCGACTAAAATTCTACTAACTAATTATATTATATTATATTATTATTAATTATTATTATTATTGCTACTACTACTACTACAAAACTAACACTAAAACTACTATATATACTAATGTAAACGTTTATGTTGTTTACCTTTATGAAACTTTGTTTTTGTTTTATTACCTCGCTGCTGTTCCGATTCTTTCTTTCTTGGATCCCACTCATCGAGAACGTTCAATGGAATCTCTTTCGGATTCCTCGCTACGACGTAATGCTTCACTTGTTCTCGCCTCAACTTTTTATGTAAACGAATAGCTTCTGATTGATTTTCTCCAAATCCGCATATCCAAAGCGATAAGAACGGAGACGTTCGTTCGCCTCTTCGACCGACATGACCTCGTCGTTTCTTTTCCGTGCCATTTTCGGCATTGTTTATATTTCTCAATTTCGCTAAAGGTTTGGGCGTGAAATAATAATACCGCTTCGTTGGCGCGACGTAAAAGGGCAACACTTGACCTTTCTTCTCATGCATGTTCAATTTATTATCATCATTATCATCGTCGTCATTATCATTATCATTATTATTATTATTATTATTATTATCATTTTCTCGTTCTTTTTCCTTTGCGCCTTGCGCGCCGCCGGTCAAAAGAGCTGGAACAAAATATGGTTTACAAACGACGTAGCTCGGGACGAGCATGAAATACGGTCTTCCGAATTTATTCATGTTCTTTGCCGCGAACGTGACGCATTTTTCAACGTGTTCTTCCGAATACGGCGGGTTCGTCACGAAAACGTCATGTTCTGGAACTAAATTCTTCTCAATCATTTCGTAGAAATCTTTATTTTCGTTGATTACGTTTGGGAAACCGAGTTCTTCAAAATTAAATTTCGTTGCGCCGGCACAATAATAAGGATCGTAAATAACTAATTCCGACGGTTTCTTGTTTCGTTGAGACGCTGCGATGTTAAGAAAGTTCACGATATCTTTGTGTGCTTCCAAGGAAGTCTCGCAGTGATCATCTGCGTTGCACTCAAACGTATGATCGACGTCTAAAACTCTTTTCGCGGTTGGTTGTTCTTCTTCTTCTTCTTCTTCTTCTTCTTCTTCTTCTTCTTCTTCTTCTTCTTCTTCGTCATCAGACGAAGATGCTTCATCATCACCATCCGAGGACGAAGAAGATTCATCATCACCATCATCGTTTTTCCTTTTTCTTTCTTCTTCCGTGTATTTGTCGTCGTATTTAACTGCTTTCGATACACTATCCCATACGCCTATTCTCAAATGTTCGCCTCGTAAATCTCTCTCTTCTGCTGAATATACTACGTTTCTTTTCTTATCGACTAAGACCAGTATCCCATCGTTGGTCATAATGCCTTCGACTTCGAATAAATCGCTATTATTGCTATTATTATTGATCTTTGATTTTTTTCTCGACATTTCGATTTGTTCGATTGCGACGGGAGTTCCCGCAGCGCCGTCACGAGCGGTCTTCTTCTTCTTCTTCTTCTTCTTCTTCTTTGAATCGTCATCATCTGCGTCATCGGTAGTAATAACTTCTAACAATTTCAGTTCACGTTCTCGTTTCCGTCGTACCTGTTTCTGTCTCAACATCTCCCTCTTCTTCCGTTTCTTCCTCTCCACTGCTAACAACGAAGAAGAGTGTTTAGCAGAGTTCTTCGTTCTTAGAAGTTCTCTACTAATTCCATCGTCTTCTTTTTTATGATCTTTATCGCCATCGTCGTCTGCATCATTATCTGCAGATGATGACGATGAATTGAATCTGGACAAGTCATCATCTTTCTTCGCTTTCATTATTCTCTGTGTTATGATATATAAAACTACTCTCGTATATGTATGACTATTTATTGACGATATGACGCATGAGAAGGAGCGTAATAATAATGAATAATCATCATCGCGGTATTAAAAATATTTCGCGCATTAAATCTACACTATTATTATTATTACTATTATTATTACAGACATAGAACGGGATGACTTTAATGAATAGCAGTAGTGCTTTAATTAAGACAAACGTGCTATGTTTCAGGTGTAATAAGACCGTGATCGTGAAGAGAACGAGAATAACTTTTATCAAAAATAACTCTTCTAATACAAATAATACTAATAATAACGCTGATGATGATGATGATGCAGAAGTGGATAACGCTGTTTATGAAAAAACAACGACTAATAATAGTGATAATAGTAGTAACAATAAAAATAAGCAGCTTCGATCGAAAGGGGTAAATCTGTTCGACCCAGCGGCGACGTTATCCAGGGCGCTCACGAAAAGGTTCGGCATAGTCGGTGGACTTGGATTAGTCGCCGTACTCGCCGTAGTCGAAGGATCCTCGATCGTGAAGAGTTTGTTAGAGGTGGATAAAGACGTCTCTGAAGAGAAGGAAGTAACGCGAACGCTCGAGAGTGGCTTGAAAGTGAAAGATGTTAGAATAGGAGGGGGACAAGAACCAAAGAAAGGCGATTTTGTCGGCATTGAGGTTAAGATGGAAAGTTATACCACTAACGTCGTCGAAGAAGATAAAGTCACATTTGTTGATACGAAAGAGACGAAGAAACCGATTGCGTTTATATTTAAAAGCGGAAAGCCTTTGTTGACACCTTTGTGCCCCGGAATGGTGGAAGGCATTCAATCGATGAAACGCGGTGGGATTAGAGAGTTAATAATACCAGCTGGTTTAGGTTTTGGCGATAAAGATGTCGTTTTACCAAACGGTAAAACTATACCAGGCGGAACAGATTTATTAGTGCGAATAACGCTCGTGGACGTCACAAATTACTATCAATAAACTTAATTCTTATAATATAACACAGTTAAATATATATTTACGAAAACAATATCTCTAACGGACAACAAATTCTTCGTCGTTCTCATCTTCTTCTTACGCCCACGCTCTGCCGTTTGCGCCATAGAATTCATTCAAGTATCCCAAAGCCTGCTCGTCGACGATAACTCTGTCCGCATTCAAGACGTCGTATACGTTCAACCCAGTGATATCCGCGTGAACAACTCTCGCCATGTTTCTCGTGGCCAAATCAACTTCTTTCGGCGCGTCTTTAGTGATGATGTACGTCTTTTCGCTGTTCACGTTGATCCCCCACGATTTCAAGTTTTCTTGAAACAACTTTGATTTCGGCTCTTTGACGCCAGCGCACATGCCATCGACGACAATCATCGAAGAAGCCGCAGATTGAATCGCAGTCGCCATCGCTAATCGTCTCTCTTTCTTGTTCATCTTAATGCTCCAGTCTTTTGGTTTTGGTCCAAAGATAACGCCCCCGCCCGGGCGCAAAGGAGTTCTTTGCGAGCCGAGACGAGCGTTACCAGTTCCCTTTTGCTTATACGGTTTTCTACCCCCACCTCTGACTTCTCTTTTCGTCAAAGTAGATGCAGTGCCCTGTTTGATTTGTTATTTTATAGATGTATATATATATATGTAAGTATGAATTAAGAGCAGGGAGCAAAACAAAACACGATTGATTGCGACGGCTGCCTTGCTTTTTGTCATCAAAATCTCACAAAACCTCAAGTTGTGAGTGATTGCGATGATGAAAAAAAAGATGTAAAAATCGACGACGAAAACGAGAAAAACAGATTAATAAAATGATGCGAATACTTACCCTGCGCGCATTCTGTCTAACCATAATCACGTATTTATGCACAATCCCTTTTGCTACTTCCGCTTTCGCGGTCTTCAAATCTAAGTTCGCTTCGCCCGCCGAAGACCCGTCGAAATTTATTCTCACGACAGCGCTAATTTCCATCGAATGCGCTGTTCTCTTCGCAGTTTTCGTCGTAGTCGATGATGCTTTTGCGATCGTTTGCTTCTTTGATGATAACGAAGTCCCACGAAACGTACTACATAAACTGCTAACAGCGGATTGTTGCATCGTAAATGACATTTTGACCTTCGCGTTAAGTGTATTAAAATTTCTTTTAACTTGTGAGGGCGTTCCCAAAAAACCTTATTTACTGTATTTTGATTTGGCCCGCTTTTTGCAGTTTTGCTCCTTTGCTTCTTTGAGTACATTTTGCTGCTGCTCATCAGCAACTGCTGCTGCTTTTTGATGATTTGGTGTCACTTGGCAAAATACGACCACATTCGAAGTCATAATAATAATAATAATAATAATAAATAAATAAATAGAAATAATAATGGGTAAGTTGACACACACGGCGACGGTGTTATCGGACAACGCACAATCGATTCCAACGACGTTAGTGTCCTACTTACAACGCATGAAACAACTCGATGAGCACTCTTTATCGATATCGGACAAAGTACACCAATCGATCGAATCGTTCTGTCAACAAGGACATTCGAATAAACGAAAACTGACATCGGCACAAGAAGACAAAGTTAACGAAGATAATGATAACAATGATACGAATAATAGAACGATGCAAATAGAGAAAAGGAAAGAACAAATAGAGAAACAAATCGATGAATCCATGAAATTGTGCTTGGAAATCGCTGATGAGAAGTGCCTATTGGCGAGTAAGGCTTATGATTTAGTCGATGAACATATCACGAAGCTCGATAAGGATTTGAGAATATTCGAGGACGAGGAGAGGTATGGGCCGAAAGATAAGAATAAGTTGAAGAAGAAAAATAATAAAGATAATAATAAGAAGAACAATAATAATAATAATAATAATAATAATAATAATAATAATAATAATAATAATAGTGGATCGCCGTATTATGTGAACGGTGAAGCGGATCCGAACGAACCGACGTATTGTTATTGTAAGAGAGTATCGTTTGGAGAAATGGTCGGATGCGAGAACGATAAGTGTAAGATTGAATGGTTTCATTTCGAGTGCGTTGGGTTGGACCCAACTCAAAAGGTCAAAGGTAAATGGTATTGCACGGAATGTAAACTAAAAATGAGAAACAAAAAAAAGTAGTAGTAAGTGTTGATAATCACGCACTTTGCACTGATACTGCTAAAATTGCAGAATCTGTTAGAATTGGAGCCGCGCAAATTAAATACGAACAATAATCTCACTATTAACAACGGCATTAACCATCCTATGGTTTTTAATAGTGATATCGGCACCGTCGGGCCGGGAACGCTCGCGGCCTCGAGCGCCAATGTTGAGAAAATGTTTTGTGCGATCTGCAATTTTAGCAGTATCAGTGCAAAGTGCGTGATTATCAACAATGTCTTGTTGAAGTCGGATTTCCGAAATTGATCGTCGATCAGGTATATTAAAAACCATAGGATGGTTAATGCCGTTGTTAATAGTGAGATTATTGTTCATATTTAATTGCTGTTGTTGTAAATAGGGTAGTCCTGTAATATTGATTGATACCGTTGTAATATATATATATAGAGAGAGAGAGAGAATACATAGAATCTGTGTTTTAGGCAACGACTAATAACGCGGGTTGTAAAATATCAAACATTCTACCTCTTATGTATGCTTTTGCGTTTCGATTATTATTACTATTCATCGTCGTCGTTAAATGCGAGGAGGAAAAAGAACATTCGTTCTTTTTTCCATAGCACGGTCTGCGTCCTTTCATCTTTTGCACAACCTCCGCGCGTTCGAGCTTTTTCTTGCGGTTAAATATTGCGCGTTGAACGTCTTGTGGTTGCTCTACGCGTCCGCCAATCATGACCGTTAAGTTATTCCACGTTTTCGGATCTAAGCGCTCTCTCGCTTTTGTTCCCTTTTCTTTCATTTTCCTTTCTTCTACACGTTTAATTCGTTCTTCGTTTAGCTGCTCTCTGCGTTTTCTTCGTTCGATTAATTTCGCTTCTCCAGTTAACGTACTATTATTAACATTACTATTACTATTAATATCGTCGTCGTCATCATCTTCGTTGTTCTTCCCAGTTCTTCTTTTCGTTCTTCTCTTTCCATCATCATCATCATCATCACCGTTAGTATTATTACTATTATTAGTATTAGTGACTTGTTTGACCAAAATTAAAGCCATTTGAGTCGATTTCTTTAAAGTGATATCGTTACTGATGTCAGTGATGGTAATATCTAAATAAGTACTATCGAGCACAGTTTTCTTCTTCTTTTTCTTATTCATCATCGTATTCACGCGTTCTTCGTACTTATTCATTTCTCTGCGCGTCGAAATTAATAAGCAACTTAAGCATCATCAAAAATCAATTTGGAGTTTTTATGCTGATGAGTTTATTTTTAGCTCTTTAAATTTTTTCATTTTTTCATTTTTTCCCGCGTCGCTCGTCAGTCGTCAGCAGTCAGTCGTAACAACGCGGACGCATCATCAGGCGAACAAAATAATACATATTATTAAAATCAATGACTGCGGAAGAAATGAATGAACCGATGTTATTGGACCCCGATAACGATACTGATACAGTAAACAATATCAACACGAATACGAACATAATAAGCTTACAGAAGGATATTTTATTCCTACTAACACCAAAGACGAGTATTGAATATGCAATAACTGTCATACAGTTCTTATTCGCTCTCTCGATTTACTGTTCGTTTTATAATATAGAGAACGATTTATTGAAGACGCACATATTTGGAATGACAATCGCGTTTGTTTTGTTACTGCCGCAAGGTGTATTGACGGCACATAGATTTAGGACGATACAGAACAATGATTTGAGACGAGTGCGAGCAATATTCATCCATGCTTTGATACAAATAGGAGGATTGATTTCGTTCGCTAGCGCGTTCATGGCCATTTATGAGAACAAAAATAAAAATAAGAAAGAGCATTTTACGACTGCGCATTCAAAGTTTGGTGGCATGACTTTAGTTTTAGCTTTGACTGCGTTTAGTTTAGGCGCGATTGGATTCAATCGTACCGGCATAGCGAGAACGATGAAGATGACTTTAGAGCAAGTAAAGCAAACGAAGACACAGCATAGGAATGTTGGAAACATGGTCGTTGCTCTTTCGTTTATGACGATTACGTTAGCCTTCCATCATCCAGCGATTGCTGGTTACGTTTTAAAATACGTAGTCACTTTTTTCTATATCGCAATGTTTTGTTTGTTCTTTTTTTTTGCACTACATACGCGAGGAGGTTATGTTAGATAGGTAGTCACGTACAAAGTAGTTTAGAATATATATAATATTTATATGTATAGTTCGCGCGTATACTTTATAATAATGGAGTTTCAAAGATATAAATCACCCCTACAAACCTACATAAACGCTGCGTCAACGTTAAAAGAATTTGTTTTCTTTACTCTTTCGTTGCAGTTAATAATTCGAACGAGATCGTGCCATCTTTCAAGCCTTTCGTCATCAATGGCATCACTAACGCGCCCCTTAAAGTTTCCGGACCGGATTTCAAGAGACCTACGATTCCTCTCCAACTCAAAGCAGTTTGAATCACCGCTCTCCAAAATGGTCTTACCTCCAAACTCCAATCGGCCGTTTTAATATCTTTCAATCCTTGTTCTTTCATGAGCTTGACGTAATCGTCCGACGAGCACCACGCCGGTAGGTAGTATGCTTTGCAAATTCGATCTAAAAGCTTCTGTTCGTCCTCCGTTAACGAAGTTTCGTCCGCTTTCAAGTTTCTGTGACACCAAGTAACGACTAAAATCCTTCCTCCGTTTGGAGAACACACTCTGGCTAATTCGTTTACGAATTTTTTCTTATCCGGCATATGTTCTCCAGATTCCATGGAATACACGAAATCAAACGAACCGTCTTCGAAGGGCATTTTCAACGCATCGGCGACTTGTAATGTAACCTGTTCGTCCAAATTTTGTTCTTTTCCTAACTGATTTCCTCTCGCGACTTGTACAGGGGATAAAGTGACTCCGGTCGCTTTGACATCCGAGCCCCACTTCTTTGCGAAGAAACGCGAGGACCCGCCTAGGCCACATCCGACGTCGATAATATTCTTCTTATCACTAATTTCTGCCCATTTCAAGGCTCTTTCAATCATATCCACTTGCGCTAGTTTGTGATCAACGCCTTCTGCTGAGCCGTTCGGGTAATACCCACTGTAAAATTTTGTGATTAAAGAGAGTAAGAAATATGTCATTATTAAAAATATAAACGAATGAACTGGAATGAATGAATGAAATAAACATACTGATGTAAATGGTCTCCCCATATCTCCTCCCATAACGGAGTGGATTGATCATAGAATTGAGCAATGCCTTCGTTTAACTTATCCGTTGCGTTATTATTATTCGTAATTAAAGGTTCGACGAGTTGTTCGAACGCGTTATCGGCTCTGAGTCTTCTCCCTCTTCCCCTCGTTGAAGAGATGACAGTTGAAGAACGAGCGTTTTTTTGTTTGCTGATATTATTATTATTATTATTTACTATCAATGATGATGATAACAAAGAAGAAGAAGAAGAAGAAGAAGAAGAAGAAGCGATTGAGGAGATCATATTTGTAATGTCAAGCGCTGAAAAGTAGAATAAGTGAAGTAGTTCGAAAACAGGTGTTTGATCGCTGTTTTTTGCTGATGTCCTATTAATGAAAAATGAATAAATGAAACCTGATGCTGCTGATGATGATGCTCTGTTGAGAATTCTTTATATATCACGCGCAAATAAATAATCGAACGATAATAAACTTCGATGGAACCGGCCCCAAATCAGACACAGAAAACACCGGGAGATTTCCTGAAATCAATAAGAGGCAAACGAGTTGTCGTTAAATTAAATTCAGGTGTCGACTATCGAGGTATTTATACTTTACTTTTCTCTCTTTTTGATTTCTTCCTCATCCGTTCTCTCGCTTTTCTGATGGAACGGGTTCTCGTTCAAATATTTGTTTTGTTACTTATCGTGATCATCACGAACACAAGTAATAAATAGTAATACTAATAATACTAAATATCTCTCTCACTAATCTTTATCTTCTTTTATTTATGTAGGAATTTTAGCGTGCTTAGATGGATACATGAATATTGCAATGGAACACACAGAGGTAGGATACGAAAAACTTTGTTCTCCGCCTTGTTCTCTTTGTTTGTGTGTGTGTGTGTATTTTGTTGCGCGAGAATAATTCCAAGTGCCTCTCGATTAATTGTATATTCTATACTGACACACTTACGACGATGAACAGGAATACGTTAACGGACAACTTAAGAATAAGTACGGAGACGCTTTTATTAGAGGAAACAACGTTCTCTACATATCGTTGGCATAATAATAGTAATAGAGAGAGAGAGAGTGAGAGGAGCGAGCGCAGCTTCTTAAGAATATAATAGATTTCATAGCCCCATTGTATAGTAATCTAAATCATCACTACGAATTATTAGTACGTATGACCGATTCTATTTCATGTGATCATCGCTCTTTGCGCGCGCGTCTTTCGCGAAGACAAAACAGAGATCAACGAACCCGACCTCTCTCCTCTCTCTCGCGTACTAATTTTTACTTTTTTTGTTCCAAATACAAAAAACACGCGCGGTCCAAAATTCAAAAAGATTACGGCACTATTTCATCGAAAAAGGGTACGAATGATTAGTTTTCTCTGAAAATCACGTTCATAGATATTGTATATGTCGTTACCGATCGATCGATTTATGTTTTGATCTTCGCGCGTTTATTTTTAGTCGTGTTTTGTGATACGTTTGACCACTCTTTCATCGCAAGACGGATTTTGCGAGTTTGGGAACAGAAGGAGGAACACACAACGGTTCCGCGAGAGCGAGCGCGCACATGTTTACGTGTATCGTATAAACGATCTGAGATCACACGATCGATCGATTAATGTGTGAACAGTGATGATCTTCGCTAAGGGAACGCGTTGTTAACCGCGATCGGTCTTGTTCGTTTTAGTCGTTCAATGAAGTGAAGACGTCGCGCGATCTTAATATACTCTCTAACCAGATCGCATTAAAACGAGACACTGCGCACGAAGAAGAAGATTTGATTCGATTTGAACATGTTCTGATACTGAATAGATCTGATCGATTGATTCGATCGATTCGATCACACGCATATTTGTTTAATTATCATCGCACTAACGCACCGTTCTCTCTCTCTTGCTATTATTATACCAATAATAGGAACAACAAACAACCACTCTTTCATAAGTAAAAAAGAGAATATATTATGGCCGAAGACGCAGAAGTATCCGCGCTCGTCTGCGATAATGGTTCCGGTATGGTCAAAGCCGGTTTCGCAGGCGATGATGCACCGAGAGCGGTGTTTCCATCGATTGTTGGTAGACCGAGACATCAAGGAGTAATGGTCGGTATGGGGCAAAAAGATTCATACGTCGGCGACGAAGCGCAAAGTAAGAGAGGTATTTTGACGTTGAAGTACCCGATTGAACATGGCATCGTTACGAACTGGGACGATATGGAGAAGATCTGGCATCATACTTTCTACAACGAATTAAGAGTTGCTCCGGAAGAACACCCAGTGCTCTTGACGGAAGCGCCAATGAACCCAAAGGCGAACAGAGAAAAGATGTGCCAAATCATGTTTGAAACGTTCAACGTCCCGGCTATGTATGTTTCCATTCAAGCCGTATTGTCCTTGTACGCCTCTGGTCGTACGACAGGTATTGTTTTGGATTGTGGTGATGGTGTCTCGCACACTGTTCCAATCTATGAAGGTTACGCTTTGCCGCATGCAATTTCCAGAATCGATCTTGCAGGTAGAGATTTAACTGATTTCATGGTGAAAATTTTAACTGAAAGAGGATATTCGTTTACGACGACGGCGGAGAAAGAAATCGTTCGCGACATTAAGGAAAAGTTGGCTTACGTTGCCAAAGATTTTGAGGAAGAAATGGCCACTGCGGAAGGTTCGTCCTCTTTGGAGAAGTCGTACGAGTTACCGGATGGACAAGTGATTACGATCGGTTCCGAACGTTTCCGGTGCCCGGAAGTTTTGTTCCAACCGTCCATGTTAGGTATGGAAGCGGCGGGTATCCACGAAACGACATACAATTCAATCATGAAGTGTGACGTTGATATTCGTAAAGATTTGTACGCGAATATTGTTTTATCTGGTGGTACGACTATGTTCCCAGGTATCGCGGATAGAATCTCGAAGGAGTTAACCGCTTTAGCGCCATCTTCGATGAAGATTAAAGTCGTTGCGCCGCCTGAGCGTAAATACTCCGTTTGGATCGGTGGTTCTATCTTGGCCTCTCTTTCTACGTTTCAGCAAATGTGGATCGCGAAGAGTGAGTACGATGAAGCAGGTCCAAGCATAGTCCATCGCAAATGTTTCTAAATAAAATAGATTATGAATGCGCTATTAAAAAATTACTACGAAAGAGAGAAGAAAAAGAAAATCGATTGTTTATGAATAAAAAAAGAAAACTACACACACACATTAATATACTAGCAGTACTGTAATTATTTTTATGCTTTTATATATTACACAAACACACACACATTAGACGAAGTGTTATCATTATTTTATTTACTCTCTCTCTCTCTCTCTTTTTCTCTCTCTCTTTTGGTTGTATTCTCAACGCTCATATATACGATGGACAATTTTTAGACGTTTACATATCTTCAATAGCCTCGTTGATCTCCTCTATCGTGATTGTGTTATCATCCCCAGCGAAATCGTTATCTTCTGTTAAGAACAGCATGCAGTGGCATTCTTTTCTCTCTCGCATTGGAATGCACGGACAGTTCCAAAACCCAGATTTCACTTCAGCTTCTTTATCGTCGTAATGTCTACACGGACACAAAGGCGAGCCGAGTGTATCTTTATGCTCGGCTAAACCTATTTATAATTATTATATATATATATATATAGTAAACAAAATTAGAAGATAGAAGAAGAAGAAGAATCAGTATGTATTAATATATATATATATATATATATATGTATGTATGTGAGAAATTAATTTCATGAAACGAAGACCCGCATAAAAACTAAAGAAAGAGACAACGAAACAACGTCCATGACGTGTTGGTAGATCGCCCCTTATCTGACATACTATAATATAAATTGATTATGATTTACCTTGAATGACCACGGCTGTGACGGACTTATCCATACAAAACTTCGTCCCAGACGTCTTTGCGTATTGTTCAGAGAACTTTCTCATGATCTCCAAATTCTTCGCCGTCGGTCCTTCCGCACTTACTCGTAAACTAACTCTCGCGTGTTTTTGGACAGCGACGCTACTGCTGACTCTTCTGGAAGATTGGATCCTTAACGAAGTCGATGATCCATTAAGTGTTTGAGTGCGTAAGAACGATGATTGCGTTACGTTGGTTATTGAGAACATTTTAATCACAGAGTATTTATTGAGTACTGTTTTTTTGTATTATTTATGTATATATATATCGATTATTATCGATAGCCGCGCGTTTATTATTTATTTATTTCTGATGGAGATAACGAGAGAGGGAGAGATTTTAGAAGTCAAAAAATTCGCAGAAAATTCGGTATACAAGTAGAAGAATTGAAATTAATCCAAATGCTGCGAAGAGAAAAAGGGAAGAAACATCGGGACGTTTTTTTGTTGTATAATATAACAATAGTACTAATAAATTTAGCAATTGAATTCATGAAAGCATTCTCTCTCTTCTCTTCTGGATATATTATGCGTGGATGTGTGAAGTCTGGCAAAATCACGTTCTTCCGTTTACTCCAACGAACAAGTCGCGCCGGCGGCGACGATCTTCTTCATGATTTCCTCGGCTTGCGCCTTCGATAAACCCTTCTTCAAAACACATGGCGCGGATTCAACCAATTCCTTCGCTTCCTTTAACCCAAGCTCAGTCGCAGCTCTGACTTCTTTAATGACTTTGATCTTTGAAGCTGCGTCGAAGGCGTCGAGCTTGAGCGCGAATTCGGTTTGCGCCGGCGCCGCCGCAGCCGCTGGAGCCTTTGAAGCTTCGTTATTCGCTTGACCACCTTGACCGCCACCACCCATGTTCATTCCTCCTCCCATACCGTACAATTGTTGATCGCTAATGCCCATTCTTACTTGTAAAATCTTCCCGAGATCGTTAATCTCTAACATATTTAATTTCACGATTTCCTCGGCCAAGTTGATTATTTTCTGTGACGGCGGCGTCCTTCCTTCGCCTGTTTTCAAATCGACTACGACGCTGGCATCGTCTTCGGCGTGATTAGGAGTAGTATCGGCGGCATCAGGAGCGGCTTGACCATCGTGATAAACAGACGATGAAATCGTTCTCTTCGCCGCAGTCGATACTCCTTTAACGGAACGTAAGACAGTCCCTTTGGCAAACTTTGAACGCGCTTGTTCTCGCTGTCTTAAACCTGATTGGATTCTCGTCCAATCAGCTGCGCAGACGTTGTTATTATTACTATTATCAGTAGCAGTATTGTTTCTAAAAAGACTAGTAGTAGTACTATTGTTTTTTAAACTATTATTATTATTATTACGATTATTTGATGATGAGGACGAGGATGAGGATGATGATGTCGACGTGAACGCGGCCGATAACGATCTCGTCACTAACGAACTACTTCTCTTCTGCTTAGTGATAACACTAAACATCGCGCGCAGTACGAGTACGAGAGAGAAGTAGTAGTTGTTCTTCTTCTTCTTCTTTTTGTTTTCTTTTTTTTTACTAAACGACTATGCTTTGTTTTATGTGCCGTTTCGCGAGCATCAGCAGCAGTCTGCTGACAGACGTTGTCGATATAGGGCTTTGAGCAGTTTACTGATTCTGTGATTGGCAAATTAACAAAGTCGCGATGAATGTGCTCTCTTTTCATTGGCTAGTGAGCAACAGAGCATCAGGGTTTAGCCGCGCCTTCTATGAACTGCTCCTAATAACCCGAAACAACCATCGGCAGCAGCAGCAGCAACAAAAAAAGCAGCTGGCGGCACAAAAGCTGGGGTAAAGCTGGGCAGCTCTCTGTAGCCGCTCGCTTATTCGTTAAATAGTACTACTGATAATGATAATGATCGCGAAGACTTTGAGGAACTCATCAACGCTCGCGCTAAAAAGCTCGTCAGTTATTTATTCCTCAAAATCACGCTCTGTTTTTTCGTTGAACAGTTGTAATCAAAACAACGAGTCGTTAACGTCCGCTGATGCTAACGCTATTGCTCGAAATCCGACTCATCGCAGGAGACGAACATGGAGACGACGGATAGTTCAGAACGCGCAACAACAACAACAACAACAACAACAACAAGAACAACAATCTCAAGAACAATCTCGAGAAAAAAGACAATATAATATAATCGTCGATGATAAACTCCAAGTAATAATCACGAACGAATCGAACAACGATAATTACGAGGACGATTCGAGAATGAAAGCAGATATGAATAAACACGTCGAGGAGAAATCGGTTTGTACGAGAGTACACGTGAAAGGACCTAACAGACCCGGTGAGCTCGCATCGATATGTTCGTCTTTAACTTCGTATGGAGTAGATATAATCTTCGCCGAAGTCGAAACCGTTGGATGTATCGTGCAATTCAAGGAAGATTTATCGAGACCGTCGTGCGCCGAGAACGTTTTCTGGGTCCGAATGAACGACGAGCAGTTAGACAGTGCGCAACAGGAAGATCTAAGAGCGTTTTTGACTGATTCTTTATTACCAGATGATGATATTGAAAAGAGTTCGGATGAAGGAGATGAAGATCTTTCGTCGTCGTCGTCGAGTAATAGTAGTAATAGTAGTTATGCGTCCTCTTCTTCGTCATCATCTTCGGGGGGCGTTGGCACCTATAATAATGAACAACAAAATGTACAGCAGGAGCAGGAAGGAGGAGAAAAAAAGCCCGCAGAGAAGAAGAAGAAGAAAACCACTGAAGATTTGTTCAAAGAAAGCACGACTGAATTCACGGATGAGAAAATGTCCGGGAAGTACGTCGGTGCGACTGAAAAAGTGTTGGCGAAAACGAGAGAGTTTACATCTACGATGCCAAACATTTACGGTCAGGCGGCGATGAGCGAATTAAAGTTATTGCGCAAAAAGCCAAACGCAAGAAAATTAAATGCAACAGAAGCGAGGAAGGAATCCGAAGCCGTCGTTAGAAGTGCGCAGCAGTTGGAGTTGGCTGCCGCTGAATTAGCCGCCTCAGCAGCAGCGCTCGTTCAAATCGAACGTACTTCAGCGCAAATGGAATGCGACGTGTTTGATGCAGAAGGTAACACGGTTTCAAAAGAAGTTGAAGATAAGTGCGTGCAATTAGACGAAGCTAGAAGTGATTTACGAGCACTTTTCGAAAGAAGAATGGCCGCAATGGAAGCCGCTTTAGCGACGAGAGATCGAGTGAGAGATATGATGCGCAAACCGTCTCAAGCGAATGGGAATAAGGCGAAAAATGCATATAGCGCAGCCGTGGATACCCCAGAAAAAGTGATACCGAACATCGACGCCGCTGTTTTAGCTTCTGCAGCATTTGAGGAGTTTAGTGAAGACGAAAATGAAACCGTGTCGTTTGTGGAAAATTTTGATTTGATCAAAAGAACTCGCGCGCAGATAAGTATTGCTTCTTCCCCAGCAGAAGCTGCCAAAGATGATTTGGAACAACAAACCAAACAGCAACAACAACAACAACTAAAAGAGGCCGAAGAAGAAAAAGAAAAACTTTCAGAGACTCAACCCGTACGTTTTTCTCCCCTTGCGAGACCGTTACCGTCTACGCCGTGTGGAAATGGAAAAGAAATTATTTTGCAAGGATTTAATTGGGAATCGTGCAACTCAAAAGAAAAATTTTCGCAATCGTGGTACAATCGAATGATTGAAGAGTCAACGGACATTGCAAGAGCTGGATTCACTGCTGTTTGGATGCCACCGCCAACGGCGTCTGTCTCCAAACAAGGATATATGCCCACAGATTTATATAGCTTGGATACTTTTTATGGCACCGAGATAGAGTTGAAGGCGTGCGTGAAAAAATTGAATGAACAAAACATAACAGCCGTTGCTGACATCGTCATTAACCATAGATGTGCAACGAAGCAAGACAGCGAAGGACGATGGAATGTTTACGAAGGTAAACTTAACTGGGACCAATCGGCAATTTGTAGCGATAATCGAGCGTTTGGTGGTCGAGGTAATCCTAAAACGGGCGAAGATTACGGGCCTGCACCAAATATCGATCATCGCAATGAAAAGATTAGAAACGATATCAAAGAGTGGTTAAATTGGCTTCGAGATGATATTGGATTTCGTGGCTGGAGATTTGATTTCGTAAAAGGTTATAACGGCGTTTTTTCAGGTGAATACGTCGAGTCCACTAGACCATTTTTAGCGTTTGGAGAATATTGGGATACGTGCTCGTACAGAGATGGCATTTTAGAATTCGATCAAAGAGCGCATAGGCAAAGAACGTGCAACTGGGTAGATGCTTCTGGTGGAAACACGGCTGCTTTTGATTTCACCACGAAAGGTGTCTTGCAAGAAGCCGTCGCAAGAGAAGAATATTGGAGATTGATTGATTTTGAGGGACGCCCTCCTGGATTGTGCGGTATATGGCCGTCTCGCGCCGTGTTATTTCTCGAAAATCATGACACTGGATCAACCCTTCAGCATTGGCCGTTTCCAACACATAAATTGGAGGAAGGATATGCGTATATTTTAACGCATCCAGGAACGCCGACCGTTTTTTACGATCATTGGACTAAGAAAGAAACAGTCATGGTTGGAGGCGTGCAAAAGGCAAACGAAAGTTTGAGGAATTGCATTGAGACGTTGATTAAAATACGTAAAAGAGTTGGCATCTCTTCTCGCAGCGCAATACAAATTTTGGAAGCAGTTTCTGAAGGGTATGCCGCACGTATTGGCGTTCGAAAAAACGTAAACTCGCAAAGCTCATCCACCGAAGGCGGTTCTACCGATCTTGACCTGGATCAACCATCGATTTGTATGAAGATTGGATCGGAAGATTGGTCACCGAATCGAAGCGTTGTTGGCGGTGTAGGCGGTCGTAAATGGAAATGTGTCGCATCCGGTAAAGGATGGGCGGTCTGGGAAGATAAGTCATTCATGACTATAGATGAAAATGGAAACGTTGTCGTCGAACTCGTTTCGCAAGCGGCTTAAAAATGGATGTTTTTTGAGTGATATATATATATATATATAATGTACTGGTACGGAACACAAAACGTCACGTTTCGACACGCAAAATATGTCGTTCGAACGCGCTCGTAAAATCAGCGTAAGGACATTTCTTGCATGCCGCTGTTCTTCTGAG
>Ga0114998_10000471_pt1 | contig 29722 bp, 24 predicted proteins | sample ArcticOcean_MG_C_5_FD_87044 | JGI IMG/M metagenome (GOLD analysis project Ga0114998, IMG submission 87044) | Marine microbial communities from western Arctic Ocean - ArcticOcean_MG_CB4_138 | ecosystem: Environmental > Aquatic > Marine > Oceanic | place: Arctic Ocean: Canada Basin | collected... | reverse complement strand
TAAAGATTATTGTAAGACAAAAGGAATTGAAATATACTACAATAAATAGTGCATCGGTTTTCTTAAGCTGCATTAATAAATCAAATAGCAAAAAGTCGAAAATTCTAAAAAAAATGGAAATTAATTTTTTCGAAAACTTAGATTTGAGGAAAGCCTTAAAATAGTCATAATTACTATTTTAACATCCATTACTATGCTCCAGTTTTTAAAATAGAATATATCCATTCTAACTCTTTCTCTCATGTCAACTATTCCTGAAATAAAACCTGAAAAGCCTTTGGCTTGTGCAAGACCTGTAATCCCAGGTTTGAAACGATGCCTCTTATTGAATTTATTAATTTTAGACTGGTACTCTTTATTTAAATTAACAGGATGAGGTCTAGGACCAACCACAGACATATCGCCCATTAATACATTTAAAAATTGCGGCATTTCATCTAGTGCTGACAATCTTAAAACCCTCCCAATTTTAGTTAATCTATTATCATTATCATCAGCCCATTTTGAATCTGATTGAGAGTTTACAACCATAGTTCTAAACTTAATACAATTAAAAAATGAGTTCTTGTATCCCTCTCTTTTTTGAATAAAAAACATGGGGCCTTTTGAATTCAGTTTGATTAATAATCCTATAATTGGAATCATCCAAGAAAGAAGAAGCACAGATACGAGTAATGAAAAAATAATATCAAAAGTTCTTTTTAAAATTTGATTATATAGATTATCCAGGGGAAGTTTATTGATGCTGATATATGGAACTGATGAAATTTTAGAAATGAAGAAATTCTTAACATCATAATTAATAAGATCAGGGATAGAATTGACTTTTAAGTTATGTTCATCTGCCTTTTTAACTAAATAATCTTGCTGATTAAAAGAAAGTTTTTCTGAAAAAAATATAATATCATATTTTTTAAATATACTATCATCTAAATCAATTATTTTTCCCTGAAAAGTAATGTTATTTATTTTTTTTGTGACCTTAGAATCGAAAGTAAATAAACCAAATGATCTATAACCAAATTCAGGAAATTTAATTAATTCTTCATACAAATGCACGCCATGAGAATTATATCCCACAATCATACATCTTAAAATATTTCCACCAAATCCTCTGTATTTTTCTAAAACTAAATTCAAGCTCAGTCTATAAGAAAGCATTAAAAAATAAAAAAGAGTAATGGCTATTGCCAGAGTACTAAGTTGAAACTGAAAGTTAAAAAAGAACAAATTGAAAATAGCTATTAAGCCAGAAAAAAAGAAAAGACTTTCTAAAGTGGATTTCACAAGGCTAAGAAGTTCTATTCCTCTCCCTAATACATGAGATCTAAAAATAAAAGACATTACAAACCAAAAGACTATAAATAAATAATTATATACATTCCAAATAGAAAAGGTTAAATAAAGCATCACTTTACTACAAAATAGAATGACAAAAAACTCCCCTAAATAGTAAAGAAATGGAAAATACGTATTAAATCGGGTTTTAAACATATATACAAATATATGCATTCTAAAGCGTATGTTTTAAAATATAAAAAAAACAATTAGTACTTCGGGTGGGAATCGAACCCACACTCTTTACAGAACTGGATTTTGAATCCAGCGCGTCTACCAATTCCGCCACCGAAGCAAGGAGCGCTAAAATATAAAATAATCTGATTAATAAGATATTATACCCTTATAAATTATATATCATAAAATAAATTGCTAAATTTGCCAACCAATTAAGAAAAATGCCTGAAAATAAAACTGAAGCTAAAATTTTTGCCTGTACTCAAAGTGCTAAAATAGGTGAAAATATAGCTAAAGCTTATGGATTGAAACTAGGGAAAGTTATTTTTCATCATTTTAGTGATGGAGAATTTCAACCTTCTTTTGAAGAATCCTTAAGAGGAAGTAGAATATTTTTAATTGGCTCTACTAATCCAAGTTCTGATAATTTAATGGAGCTTTTGTTAATGATAGATGCCGCTAAAAGAGCTTCTGCTAGACACATTACTGCTGTAATGCCTTACTTTGGTTGGGCACGTCAAGATAGAAAAGATAAGCCTAGAGTTCCTATAGGGGCTAAATTAATAGCTAAGTTATTAGAAAGCGCAGGTGCCACTAGAATAATTACAATGGATCTTCATGCGGATCAAATTCAAGGATTTTTTGAAAAACCAGTAGATCACTTATATGCTTCTACAATTTTCATTCCCTATCTAGAAAGTTTAAAGTTAGATGACTTAACGATTGCATCCCCGGATATGGGCGGTTCTAAAAGAGCTTACGCCTATTCTAAGTTTTTAAAAAGTGATGTGGTAATATGTTATAAGCAAAGAAAAAAAGCCAATATCATTTCTCATATGGAGCTTATCGGAAATGTTGAAGGTAAAAATGTAGTGCTTGTAGACGACATGGTAGATACGGCCGGCACACTAACAACTGCTGCTGATTTAATGATGGAAAGAGGAGCAAAATCAGTAAGAGCCATATGTACTCATCCTTTATTATCTGGAAAAGCTTATGAAAGAATTGAAAAATCTCAGCTTAAAGAATTAATAGTTTCTGATAGTATTCCAATTAAAAAAGAATCTAATAAAATTAAAGTTTTATCCTCAGCTAGCTTATTTGCTGATGTGATGAAAAATGTTCACAATAATAAATCAATAAACCCATTTTTTATAAAATAATATCATGAAATCAATTACAATTAACGGATCTAAAAGAGAACACGTAGGTAAAGTAGCTACCAAAGCCTTACGTAATGCTGGAAAGGTACCTTGCGTTATATACGGAGGAGAAAACCCGATACATTTTTCAGCAGACGAATTATCATTTTCAAAACTAGTATATACAGGGGATGCCCATACTGTTGTTGTTGTTTTGGATGACGGAAATAAAATAGATGCAGTAATGCAGGATATTCAATTCCATCCAGTTAATGATAAAATTCTACATGTAGATTTTTTCCAACTTCACGAAGGAAAAGAAATCACTATGATTATTCCAGTTAGAATTGAAGGAACTGCTCCAGGGGTTAGAGATACAGGAGGATTACTTTCAAGAAATAAAAGAAAACTGAGTGTTAGAGCTTTACCAAAAAACTTACCTGATTTTCTTTTAGCAGACATCTCTACACTGAACTTAAACGATAGTATTACAGTTACTGATTTATCAGAAGAAACTTTTACAATTCTTCACCCTGAAAATCAAGTTGTATGTCAAGTAAAAATGTCTAGAGCTTCAATGTCTATTGAGGAAACTGACGAAGAGTTAGAGGAAGGAGCTGAAGGTGCAGAAGGAACTGAAGGTGCAGAAGCAAATGCTGAAGGATCTAAAGAAGGTGGAGAAGCAAAGACTGATAGCTAAAAACTTCTTATTATAAAACAAAAGCATTCCTTTTATATTTAATTGGGATGCTTTTTTTATTTTTAATAATTCAAACTAACTCATTGAACTGGCTAGAATTTTTTAAACTAAGATCTAAACCAACTATTGATATGAATAAATTTCTAATTGTTGGAATTGGAAATATCGGTAAAGAATACTTTGAAACAAGACACAATATTGGTTTTGAAGCTTTAGACTATGCTTGTAAGGAGTTTGAAGAGATTTTTTCTACACAGAAATTAGGAGATATTGTTAAATTTAAACTAAAAGGGAAAACATTAATATTATTAAAGCCTAGTACTTATGTTAACTTAAGTGGTAAATCTGTAAGGTTTTGGCTACAAAAAGAAAATATTCCAATTGAAAATCTATTAGTAATTTCTGATGATCTTAATTTAGATTTTGGTGCCATTCGAATAAGAACCAAAGGATCTCATGGAGGACACAATGGACTTAAAGATATTCAAGAAGTCTTAAACACCCCTATTTACAACAGGTTACGCTTTGGAATTGGAGGAAACTTTTCAAAAGGGAGGCAATCAAACTTTGTATTATCTAAATGGTCAAAAAATGAGCAGTCAGAACTAATCACCTTAAGGCCTTTATTTCATCAAATTATTACTAATTATGTTAATAACGGAATAGTGGATACAATGAATAAATTCAATAGCAAATGAAAGTATTCAAAGGAATTGATAAATTCATAATTGAATCGAGCACTATTGTAACTATCGGAACTTTTGACGGAGTTCACAAAGGGCATCAAAAAATATTAAAGAAGCTCGCTAATCAGGCTAATAAATTTAATTTAAAATCTGTTGTTTTAACTTTTTCTCCGCATCCAAGGACAGTCTTAAATCCTACTGCACCACTAGAACTAATCAACACAATTGAAGAAAGAATAAAATCAATATCATACTGCGGTATCGATTATATCATAGTGCACCCATTTGATAAAGCTTTTTCAAATTTATCTGCTGAGGAATTTGTTGATTCTGTATTAGTTAAAAAACTAAATACTAAAAAAATATTAATTGGCTATGACCACAGATTTGGGAAAGGTCGAAAGGCAGGTATTAAAGATTTACAGTTTTTTGGTTCAAAGTATAATTTTGAAGTTATGGAAATTGGAGTAAAAGAAGTGAATAATATTTCTGTAAGCTCTACAAAAATAAGAACATCAATTTCAGAAGGAAATATTAAAAAAGTTTATTCTTATTTAGGATATAACTTCTCGTTAAGCGGTGAGGTAGTTAAAGGAAATGCTATTGGAAGAACCATTGGTTTTCCAACAGCCAACATAAAAATTTCTGATAATAATAAGTTAATTCCAAAAAATGGAGTCTATCTAATCTCATCTATTTTAGACAAAATTCAATATTACGGAATGATGAATATTGGAGTGAAACCAACTTTAAATATTAAAAAACAATCTATAGAAGTTAACTTTTTTAAATTAAAAAAAAATTTATATGGAAAGATTTTAGAGGTGTCTGTATTGCAATTTCTCCGAAATGAAGAAAAATTTAATAATCTTGATGATTTAAAAAATCAAATTAAAATTGATAAGGAAACTTGCTCTACTTTAATTAATGAGCTCAATAAATAGCCTTAAGTTTATATTCTAAATATAATATTCCACTACATTTGTAAAAATTAAAATTCAATGTTACAAGTATCGACTATAAGCGAAAACCTTGAAAAGATCACTAAATCAATGTTAAAAAGGAACATTGACATTAATTCTATTCTTGAAAAAATTATTGAAACTGATAACAACAGACGATCAACGCAGTCTAGTCTAGATAACTCGTTGGCTAGTTCTAATCAATTAGCTAAAGAAATTGGAGAGTTTTTTAAAAGTGGGGAAACAAAAAAAGCAGGAATCTTAAAAGAAAAAGCAGGCTTTTTAAAAAAAGAAAGTAAAAATTTTTCTGAAAAATTATCAAATATCATTAAAGAGCTTAATAATTTACTTTTAGAAGTTCCTAATATTCCTCACGAACTTGTGCCTAGTGGTTCCACTGAAAGTGATAATAAAGAAATTTTTAAATGGGGTTCTATTCCAGAACTAAAAGAAAGTGCATTACCCCATTGGGATTTGGCTTCCAAATATGATATTATTGATTTTGAATTAGGAAATAAAATTACAGGAGCAGGGTTTCCAGTATACAAAGACAAAGGGGCAAAAATACAAAGAGCATTGATTAATTACTTTTTAGACAAAAACACAAAGGCAGGTTATAAAGAGTTTCAAGTACCCATACTTGTAAATGAAGATTCAGGTACTGGAACTGGTCAGCTCCCTGACAAAGAAGGTCAAATGTATTATATTAAAGAAGATAATCTTTATTTAGTGCCTACTGCTGAAGTACCGCTTACCAATATTTTTAGAAATAAAATAATTAAAGCTTCTGAACTACCTATTTGTCTGACAAGTTATACACCTTGTTTTAGAAGAGAAGCTGGCAGTTATGGCTCCCACGTAAGAGGTTTAAATAGACTTCATCAATTTGATAAAGTTGAAATAGTTAGAATTGAAGATCCTGAGAATTCTTACAACGCATTAAACGACATGGTTGATCACGTTAAAGATATTTTAAAGGAATTGAATTTACCATTTAGAATTCTTAGACTCTGTGGAGGAGATTTAGGATTTACGTCCTGCTTAACTTATGACTTTGAAGTTTACTCTGCTGCACAAAAAAGGTGGTTGGAGGTTAGCTCAGTATCAAATTTTGAATCTTTCCAGTCTAATAGGTTGAAATTAAGAATTGATAAAGGTGAAAACAAAATTTTAGCTCACACTCTTAACGGAAGTTCTCTGGCACTACCTAGAATAGTTGCCTGTATTTTAGAAAATTATCAAAAAGATGATTGTATCGATATTCCCAAAGTACTCATTCCATATGCTGGGTTTGAAAAAATTTAAAATTTTTTTAAATTGAAAGAATTAAAACCAAAAAAAAGATTAGGGCAGCATTTTTTAAAGGATTCTAATATTGCAAAAAAAATTGTTGATGGATTAAACAATAATGATTTAAATTGTATAATAGAAATTGGTCCTGGGATGGGTATTTTAACAGATCATCTTATTCCTTTTAAAAAAAAATTACAACTTGTCGAGATAGATTCTGAATCTGTAAAATATTTAAATCAAAAATATTTTGATTTAAATGAGCATATAATTGAAAAAGATTTTTTAAAAATTAATTTAAAAGAATTTGATTCCCCAATTGGTATAATTGGCAATTTTCCTTATAATATTTCCTCTCAAATATTATTTAAATTATTAGAAAACAAGAATATAGTTGATCAATTAGTTGGAATGTTTCAATTAGAAGTAGCTAAAAGAGTTTGTGCACCACCAGGATCCAAAACCTATGGTATTTTATCAGTTCTAATTCAAGCATTCTACGATACTGAATTCTTATTTTCACTATCTCCAGATTATTTTTCGCCACCACCTAAAGTTAATTCTGGTGTAATTAAATTAATAAAAAAAAAAGAAATCAATCTCAAGTGTGATGAATTTTTGTTTTTTAAAGTAGTAAAAACTTCCTTTCAACAACGTCGTAAAACACTCCGAAATAGTCTAAAGATATTTAATTTAAGTGATAATATAAAAGAAGATGTTATCTTTGGAAGACGTCCGGAAACACTTAGTGTTGATGAGTTTGTCCTGCTTACTAATATTATAAAAAATGGAATCATTCCAGCTTAATGAAATTTTATTAAATAAAATTGCTGATTTAATTTTAGCAAAAAAAAATGTCGCTTTAAAAAAGCTAGTAAAAGACATTCATTTTGCCGATATGGCAGAAATCATAGATGAACTTAATGTAGCTGAAGGAGTCTACTTAATAAAGCTTTTCGATAGTGAGAAAACATCTGAAATTTTAACTGAGCTAGATGAAGATGTAAGAGAAAAAATTCTTAAGGCTCTTTCTGTCAAAGAAATTGCAGATGAAATTGAAGAACTAGATAGTGATGATGCTGCCGATATTCTGTCGGAACTTTCTGAAAAAAGAAAAAAGCAGGTAATCTCTGAAATTAGCGATAATAATTTAGCTGATAATCTTAAAGAACTTTTATCGTATAACGAAGATTCTGCAGGTGGTCTAATGGCAAAAGAACTTATTAAGGCAAACGAGAATTGGTCTGTCTCAAAATGCTTGAACGAAATTAAAAAACAAGGAGAAAATGTAACTCGTGTTCATTCAGTATATGTTGTTGATGATAACGAAAAACTTATAGGAAGACTGTCTTTAAAAGATCTCATAACATCATCTTCAAAAAGCATAATCAAAGATATTTATATCCCCAAAGTAGATTCAGTTAATGTTTTAGAAAAAGGAGAAGATATCGCTAAAATAATGTCAAAGTATGATTTGGAAGCTATTCCAGTTGTTGATGATAAAAAGCATTTAGTAGGTAGAATTACTATTGATGATATAGTAGACTTTATAATTGATGAAGCTGAGGAAGACTATCTACTGGCTGCAGGTGTTCAAGGAGATGTAGAAGCAGATGACTCAATAATAGAACTTACTAAAGCTCGATTGCCTTGGCTTTTTTTAGGCTTAGTGGGAGGTTTAGGCAGTGTTTTTATTCTAGAAGGCTTTGAAGAATTTATGACTGATCCTAATTATAAAACATTATTTTTTTTCACTCCATTAATAGCTGCAATGGCTGGAAATGTAGGAGTACAGTCTTCTGCTATAATTGTTCAAGGACTAGCAAATGACACAATGAAGGGGAGTCTTTTAAAAAGATTAGTTAAAGAGTTGGGAATTAGTTTAATAAATGGAATTATTTTAAGTTTATTAACTATATTTTTTGGTTTAGCAATAAATCAACCTATAGAGTTAAGTCTTGTTATTTCTCTTTCAATGCTCTGTGTGATTGTAGTAGCAGCTCTAATTGGAACTTCAATTCCTGTAATTTTAGAAAAAAGAGGTATAGACCCAGCAATTGCCACAGGACCATTTATTACAACTAGCAATGATATTTTTGGAATTTTTCTTTTCTTTTATATTGCTAAAATATTTTTACTATAGTCAAAATGAAAATACTTCATTTAGATAGCACTCACTCTTATTTATATGATAAATTAAAAGAATTAGGATATACTAATCATTTTGATTTTGAATCTTCTAAAGAAGAAATAGAAAATAAATTATTTGATTATTGTGGTATTATAATTCGAAGCAGACTCACTATAGATCAAGTCTTTTTAAATAAGGCTATAAATATTAAATTTATTGCACGAATTGGATCAGGAATTGAAAATATTGATGTAGATTTTGCCAAGTTTAAAAACATTTCGATCATTTCTACACCTGAAGGAAATGCAAATGCTGTAGGTGAGCATGCTGTTGGAATGCTTCTTTCACTAATGAATAATATTAATAAATCTGAACAAGAAGTCTCAAAGGGAATTTGGTCAAGAGAATCCAACAGAGGAGATGAATTAAAAAACAAAACTGTTGGATTAATCGGATATGGTAATACGGGAAAAAGTTTTTCAAAAAAATTATCTGGATTTAATGTTAAAGTAATTTTTTTCGACATTAAAAATAACCTAGATGATGAAAATGCAGAATCTGTTTCATTAAAAGAAATTCATAAGCAAGCAGATGTAATTAGTCTACACACTTCTCTTACAAAAGAATCTGTTGATCTTATTAATCAAAATTTTATCAATAAATGTACTAAACCTTTCTGGCTAATTAATACTGCACGAGGAAAATGTGTAAATACAAGTCACTTGGTCAAAGCATTAAAAGAAAGAAAAATACTGGGAGCAGCTTTGGATGTTTTAGAGTATGAAAAAAGTTCTTTTGAAAAAATATCCAATCCCAAAGATAATAGTTTAGAGTTTTTAATAGAATCAGATAATGTAATAATAACCCCACACATTGCAGGATGGACAAAAGAAAGTAAAATTGAATTAGTAAAAGTAGCAATAGATAAAATCAAAAAATTAGAATGAAAAATATTTTAATATTATGTACAGGAAATTCCTGTAGAAGTCAAATTGCTGAGGGCTATTTCTCCTGCTTATTAAAAGAGAAAGCGAGGGTTTACAGTGCAGGAATAGAAACTCATGGATTAAACAGCTATGCGGTTGAAACAATGAGTAGAGATCGTGTCGATATCTCTAAAAACACTTCAAATAATATTAAAGAGTATTTGAATATTAATTTTGATTTTATCATTACTGTATGTGATCATGCTAAGGAAAATTGTCCTTTTTTTCCATCTAAAAATGCAATTGAAATTCATCAAAATTTTTTTGATCCTTCAAAAATTACAAACTCTAATAATGATGACTATGATCAATGTAGAGATGAAATTAAAAAATTTACTATAGATTTTTGTAAAAAATATTTTTAGCTACCTCACAACTAGTTGCAGAATTTCTTTAGTTCTTTGCTCTAAAAGGAGTTGATTATTCTTTAAAATTTCATTTGCAGAATCTTTCTCAAAGTGTCTTATCGTAAATAAACTTACCTCTTCAATACACTCTACTTTAAAAGTGGCTTTCAGAATTGACAACAATTCTTTTAGTCTATTAAACTTGTCATATATACAAACAGAAAAACTAATTGCAGAATTTTGAATTAAATCAACCTTCATTTTATTTTCATGTAAAATCTGAAATATTTCACTAATATTATCTTCTACTATAAAAGAAAAATCAAGAGAAGATAACTTTAAAAGGTTAAGGTTTCTTTTCACTATAAAACAAGGCACTTCAGGTTCAATTTTTACTCCTCTAGAAATAGCAGTCCCAATAGAATTTGGATTCAAAAAAGATTTTACATAAAGAGGGATTTCCTTTTTTTGTAAAGGCTGTAAAGTTTTAGGATGTATAACAGAAGCTCCATAAAATGCTAACTCGATGGCTTCTGTATAAGATATTTTTTCTAAAAGTTGTGTTTTTTTAAATACTCTTGGATCTGCATTTAAAACTCCTGGGACATCCTTCCAGATTGTAACTGATTCGGCATTTAGACAGTATGCATAAATTGCTGCAGAGTAGTCGGATCCTTCTCTTCCTAAAGTTGTATTAAAATTATTTTCATTGCTAGCAATGAAACCTTGAGTAACATTTAAAATTTTATTATTAATTTTTTTAAAAATATTGTTTTGTGTGAGATCCCAATTTAAGTTAGCATCTCTGTAGTTTGAATCAGTCTTAATAAACTCTCTAGAATCTACCCAATTAGATTTTATGTTTTTATAATTTAAATAAGCGCTAATTATTTTAGTTGAAATTAGTTCCCCTTGACTTACTACTTGATCATATACAAAAGAGTAGTTCGGAGATTTATTTCTTTTTAAAAATCCTCTCAAATTTTCAAATATTTCATTAATCTCATTAAAGATTTCATGTTTATTATTAGGAAAAAGATTTAAAACTATTTCATTATGAAATTTAAAAACTTCATTTAAAGAATATTGTAACTCGTTTTTATTAGAAAAATAATTTTTAACAACTAGTTCTAGGGCATTAGTTGTTTTACCCATAGCAGACACAATTACTAGAGTTTTGTCAAATCCTATTTCGCTTAGGACTAAGAATAAGTTTTCTACACCATTAGAGTCCTTAACAGATGCTCCTCCAAATTTAAATATTTTCATTTGTTTAATATAAAATTATTAATCGCCTTTTCATTCATTTGTGCAACATTCCATTCATCTGAAACTACAGCTCCATTAGATTCATAAAATTTAATTGCGCTAACATTCCAGTTTAAAACTGCCCACTCTACTCTTTTAACTCCCATAGAATGAGAGTGTCTAATGAAATTTGAAAACAAAGCGCTACCAACACCAATTGATCTGCATTTTCGAGTAACTATCAAATCTTCTAAATGCATTGTGACTCCTTTCCAAGTTGAATATCTGTTATAGCCTAAAGACATTCCGATAATTTCATCCTTTAAAACAGCTACAAAACAAATAAATAAAGGGGGAGTTGAAAAACCATCTTTAACTAGATCATCATAAGTTAATTCTACTGCATGAGGTTCACGTTCAAACTCGGCCAACTCTTTAATCAATAACAACACAGAACTCATGTCGTTTTTTTTAGCTTTTCTAATCACTAAATTCATTTATATCTATATATTTTAACAAAAGTAAACCAATGAATTTAAAATTCACAAATTCATTAATTGTATAACAATTTTATGGATATTTGTGACAATGAAAAAAGTGGGTAATAGTCCACATTCCTTGCCCTTTTTAAAGTCTCTGAAAATTCAGAAACTAAGACATTCTATTGCTAAATCTCAAAATAATTATGATTTAAGTGGGCTATATGGATCTGCTAAATCGTTTTTAATAAACCAACTTTTTGATAACAAAAGAAATTTCATCTGGATTCTTAATGACAAAGAATCTGCTATCTACCATTTTAATGATTTAGAGAATTTTAATGATCGTAGAAATTGTTTTTTTCTTCCAAGCAGTTATAACAGGTACAAGGATTTTAAAAAAACTAATAGTCAAAACATTTTCAAAAGAACTGAAGTTATAAAAAATTTAAATTCAGGAATCCACTCACAAATAATTGTCACGTACCCAGAAGCTATTTTTGAAAAAATTATTCAAAAAAAAGAAATTAAAAAAAGGATTTTAAAAATTTCTAAAGGTCAAATATTAAATCTTGAAATTTTAAACGAGCAATTATTTGATTTTGAATTCAGCAGAGAGGATTTTGTAATAGAGCCCGGAGATTTTTCAGTTAGGGGGGGGATAGTAGATGTCTTTTCTTATTCCAATAACTTACCTTACAGGATTGAATTTTTTGGAGATGAAGTGGAGAGTATAAGAAGTTTTGAGATTGAATCTCAGACTTCAAATAACACATTTGAATCAATTGAAATTTTAGCTGATTTAGAAAACAAAGAAAGTAGTTACAGCAGAGATCATATCTTTAATTTTCTTAACAAAGAAAGTGTTATAATCTCTGAAAACCTTACTTTTTTAAAAGATGAATTAAAAGATCTAAATACATATTTAACTGATATAAAATCAACTCAAAATGAATTTAATCCAAAGCAGATAAATGAGCTTTTTTACAATGGAGATTCATTGTTATTTGATTTAGAAAAGTTTTCAGTTATTAACCTGACAGCAGAAAAAAACGAGAAACTAAATTTTTTTAATATTATTCCGCAACCTGCATTCAATAAAAAGTTTGATCTTTTAATTGAAAATTTAATTAGCTATAAAAAAAAAGGATATTCTATTAGAATTTTCTGTAGCTCAAAAAATCAAATTAATAGATTTAGAGAGATTTTTGAGGAAAACGAAATTCTAACAAATATTAACTTAATTGAGAAACCTATTTATAAGGGTTATATAAACCATGATGAAAAAGAAGTGTGCTATTCTGATCATGAAATATTTGACAGATATCATAAATTCAAAATATCTTCTGGATTTTCTGCTAAAAAAAGAGTCAGTTTAAATGAACTTAATCAATTAGAAATAGGAGATTACGTAACACATATTGATCATGGAATTGGAGTTTTTGGAGGATTAAAAAAAATTAAAGTAAATGACAAAATTCAGGAGGCTATCAAACTTACATATGGAGAAAGAGACACCCTTTATGTTAGCATTCATTTAATCCATAAAATTTGTAAGTATAATGGTAAAGATGGAACAAAGCCAAAGATTTTTAAACTTGGATCAGGAGCCTGGAAAAAAATTAAATTAAAAGCAAAAACTAGAGTCAAGCAGGTTGCGTTTAATTTAATTGAAGCTTATGCAAAAAGGAAATTAAAAAAAGGATTTCAATATGGCCCCGATTCATCTATTCAACATGAACTTGAAGCATCCTTCATTTACGAGGACACACCGGATCAAATAAAGTCTACGTTAGATATAAAAAATGACATGGAAAGCCTACAGCCCATGGATCGATTAATTTGTGGTGATGTTGGGTTTGGAAAAACAGAAATCGCCATTAGAGCAGCGTTTAAAGCAATTGATAACGGGAAACAAGTAGCTATATTAGTTCCTACTACTATTCTTGCATTTCAACATCATAAAACTTTTTCTAAAAGATTAAAAGATTTTCCAGTAACTATTGATTATTTAAACAGATTTCGATCAACAAAAGAAAAGAATACAATTGTTAGTGAAATTAATTCTGGTAAAATTGATCTAATAATTGGGACACATCAACTTGTAAATAAAAAAATTGAATTTAAAAACTTAGGGTTATTAATTGTTGACGAAGAACAAAAATTTGGAGTTAGTGTTAAAGAAAAGATTAGATCTTTAAAAGAAAATATTGATGTTTTAACCCTAACTGCTACCCCCATTCCAAGAACACTACAGTATAGCTTAATGTCAGCTAGAGATTTATCTATAATTAATACTCCTCCACAAAACAGGTTCCCTATTGAAAGCAATGTTATTTCTTTTAATGAAGAGATAATTGCTGAAGCAGTTAATTTCGAAATTCAAAGAGGGGGACAAGTTTTTTTTGTACACAATAGAATTGAAAATATAAATGAGGTAAGCGCTATGATTTCAAGGCTTGCTCCTAATGCTGACATAGGAATCGTTCATGGTAGGATTGAAGGAGTAAAACTCGAAAAAACCATGCTAGATTTTATTAATGGAAAATTTGATGTGTTAGTTTCTACAACAATAATCGAAAGCGGGTTAGATGTTCCTAATGCTAACACAATTTTTATAAATAATGCACAAAATTTTGGACTAAGTGATTTACATCAAATGAGAGGAAGAGTTGGAAGAAGTAATAAAAAAGCATTTTGTTATTTCATAACCTCTTCATTTTCTTCAATGACTAAAGAAGCAAGAAAAAGAATTGAAGCAATAGAACAACATACTGAACTTGGAGCAGGGTTTCATATAGCTATGAAGGATTTAGAAATAAGGGGAGCGGGAGATTTACTTGGAGCAGAACAAAGTGGGTTTATAAATGACATTGGATTTGAAACTTATCAGAAGATTTTGAAAGAAGCTGTTGAAGAACTCAAAGCAAAAGATTTTAATGAGCTATTTGGTGAAAATTCTATCAATGAAAACAAAATTATTAATTTTCAAATTGATACAGATTTAGAGATTTTGTTTCCGGATACTTATATCAATAATATAAAAGAAAGATTAAATCAATATCAAAAATTATCAGAAATTAAAACTAATGAAGAGCTGAACGAATTCACAAATATCTTAGAAGATCGCTTTGGCAAATTACCTAATCAAACTATTGACTTGGTAAAAACCATTGAGTTGAAATGGCTAGGAATTGAAATTGGATTTGAAAAAATTATTTTAAAGAATAATAAAATGATCTGTCAATTTATATCAAATAAAGAAGATAGTTATTATAAGAACGGAAAATTTAAAAAAATACTATTAGACGTTCAAAAAAATCCGACACTCTGTCATATTAAAGAGAAAAAAAAGAATGATGTAGAAAAGCTTTTATTAATTTTTAATCAAGTAAAGTCAATAACTCAAGCTATAAATTATTTAAAGATTTTTTAAATTCTTTACTACTCTAAAAGCTTTGTCTACCTGTTCTTCGTTAACTAAAATAGTAAACTCATTGGAAGTTGAAATAACTTCATAGATATTAATTCCTTCCCAAGAGAGTCGTTGAAATACAAAATAATATACTCCTGGAATTGATACGTTTTCTGCAGGTAGCTTTATAGAAATTGAAGACAAATTACTTTGTTTTGAAATACAAATTTCATCCTTAAGAATAGTCTCAACTAATGAGGATAAGTTTCCACTAACAACTATATTACATTCATTTACTCCTCTTGAAGAGGTGTAGAAATCATCATTATTATCAACTTTAGATAAAAGTTTGGCTTGATTACTTAAAAGTGTATCTGAGACTTTAAAATTATAATCAACAAGTGAGGATCTAACAGTAATGTCTCCAATATCTTTAATGATTTTTACAATTTTATAAGTTGTTCTAAATTCCAATTCACTAGAGAGCCTCTTTAAGGCCATAACTATAGCTCCATATCTAACTTCTTTTTTTAAGGATAATTCTATTTCTGTCTTAATAATTCTAGAAAGGGAAGTCAAGTTTATAATTCCTTGAGATAAAGCCGAAATTAAAAAAGGCTTAGATTTTATATAATCTTCGACAGCAGATGAAATCGTTTTCATATTATACAAATATAGCAATCAAATAATTATTTGTTATAAATAAAACAAATAATTATGAATATAACATTTTGCAACACAGATCAGCTTATTATAGTAGCAAAAGGAAAATTTAAATGATTATTTTTAAGGAATATATTTAAAAGTGAAAAAAAGATACACCATTACATCAGCCCTCCCATATGCAAATGGGCCTATTCATATTGGCCATTTGGCTGGAGCTTATATTCCTGCTGACATATATTCAAGATTCCAAAGACTTTCAGGTCATGATGTTTGTTTTGTTTGTGGAAGTGATGAACATGGCGCTGCAATTCCTATTAGAGCTAAAAAAGAAAGAACTAGTGCTCAGAATATTATTGATAAATACCATTTCATTATAAAAGAATCATTTATTGATTTCGGCATCTCATTTGACAACTATTCTAGAACCTCTTCTGAAATTCATCATGAAACTGCTTCAGAATTTTTTAAAGATTTAAATGATAAAAATATTTTTATTGAGCAAGAATCTGATCAACTATATGATTCTACAGAAAATCAATTTTTGGCCGATCGGTTTGTGGAAGGGGAATGCCCTAAATGCAACTTTGATGGAGCTTATGGTGATCAATGTGAAAGCTGTGGATCAACACTTAACGCCACTGAACTAATAAACCCAAGATCTAAATTAAGCGGAAATAAACCAACATTAAAAAAGACAAAGCATTGGTTTCTACCTTTAAATAAATTTGAATCTTTTTTAAAAAAATGGTTTTTAGTAGAGAAAAAAGATGAGTGGAAAACAAATGTTTTTGGCCAAGTTAAATCATGGATAAATGAAGGTTTGAAACCTCGTGCAATTACTAGAGATTTGGATTGGGGAATTCCTGTTCCTATTAAAGGAGCAGAAGGAAAAGTGTTATACGTATGGTTTGATGCACCAATTGGATATATTTCATCTACAAAAGAGTGGGCTAAAAGAAAAAAGATTGACTGGAAACCCTATTGGCAAGACCCTAAAACAGAACTTGTTCATTTCATAGGAAAAGATAATATTGTATTTCACTGTATTATATTCCCTTCAATACTAAAAGCTTCAGGTAAATACATACTACCTACTAATGTGCCAGCTAATGAATTTTTAAATTTAGAGGGGAATAAAATTTCAACTTCAAAAAACTGGGCTATTTGGCTTCATGAATATCTTGAAGATTTTCCAGAAATGCAAGATTCTTTAAGATACGCACTAACTACTAATGCACCAGAAAATAAAGACAATGACTTTACTTGGAAAGATTTTCAAGCTAGAAATAATAATGAGTTAGTAGCAATTTTAGGAAATTTTATAAATAGAGTTGCTGTATTAACTCAAAAATATTATGACAGTAAAGTTCCTTCAATTGGAATTCTAAATGATAATGAACAAAGTTTAGTTAATGAGGTGTATTCTTTTCCTAAAAAAATTGGAGATTCTATTGAAAAGTTTAAGTTTAGAGAAGCCGTTAATACCATGATGGATTTAGCAAGACTAGGCAATAAATATCTTGCGGAAGAAGAGCCTTGGAAACTAATTAAAACTGATGATTCTGAAAGGGTAAAAACTATAATGAACATAAGCTTGCAAATCTGTGGTGTTCTAGGTTTGGTTTGTGAACCTTTTTTACCTAATACATCTAAAAAACTTAAGGCAATATTTAATATTAAGGATACTGAATGGGATTCTATATCAAAAGAATCTCCTATAATTGCTAAAAATATTGAAAAAAGTTCTTTGATTTTTAGAAAAATTGAAGACCAGGAAATTGAACTTCAACTTGAGAAACTCAATGAATCAAAACAGTAAAATTGGTATTATTGGTTGCGGATGGTTAGGGTTTGCGCTAGCTAAAAAGTTAATTTCAGGAAACTATCAAGTAAAAGGATCAACTACTTCTATAGAGAAAATTGAAAAATTCAATAAGCACAATATTGAACCCTGTTTACTTCAAATTAATGAGGATGAAATTATTGGTGAAATATCTACGTTTTTAAAAAATCTAAATATTTTAATTATTTCTATCCCTCCAAAATCAAGAAAGAACTCTTCAAGTTCATATTTAAATAAAATAAGGCGTCTGAACGAAGAAATTCAAAAAAGTTCAATAAAGAAAATAATTTTTATTAGCAGCACTTCCGTTTATGGGTCTACTCAAGGGAAAGTTGATTCAAATATAATAGCTAATCCAAATACAGCAAATGGAGCATTAATACTAGAATCAGAGAAATTCTTTAACAATAAATATTCAACAGTAATTAGATTTGGTGGTCTTATTGGCAATGATAGAAACCCTGTATTTTTTTTAATAAAAAAATTAGAAATTAAAAATTCGTTAGCTCCAATAAACCTTATTCATCTAGATGATTGTATTGGGATTATAAGTTCAATTATAAATAAAAACATGTGGGGTAAAGTGTTTTCAGCTGTAGCCCCTTATCACCCTTCTAAAAAAGAGTATTATACAAAGAAATCTATTGAGTTTGGCTTAGGTAAGCTTAATTTTAGTGAATTAAAAACAAAAAATAATAAACAGATTTCTGACAATAAAATCAAAGATGATTTAAACTATAGCTTTATTTATCCTAAACTTTAGTTTAACCTAATTCTTTTTTTTAATTTCAACACTTTCCTTTGCAACTGCATTCATTCTACTGATTAATGCATTATAAGAGTCAGCTATGTTTTTTAGATTCTCTTTAAAAACTTTTAAATTATCTTGATTTAGCTCTTCTAAAGTACCTGCTTTTAATATGTCCGTTTTAAAAACCCTGAATCTACCAATTATTGAGGGAATGTTTAAAACTGTGGGTATATGAATTTCATTTATTTCATTTATTTCTAGCTTATAAGACTCAATAAAAAAACGTAATTGCCTAGAATCAGATGTTGATATTGTAGCTGCCTTTTTTAATACGTCAACATCTCCCCATAAATTAAATACTTGATTATAATTTGAATCTAAGCCTATAAGAACAGGCAAAGAATCTTTAACGAAAAAACTGAATTGCGAATAATCTATTGACTTATTTATTGGTTCTATTTTTTTTGTTGATTTAGAGCAAGAGACCATGAAAAAGAAAATTATAAGAAGAAGTCTCATTAAATGATTATTTATTTCAGATAAAAATAAGGTTTTTAAATCTAGGCGCACAAATAAAACCTTTCTACAACTACTCCGTTTTAAAAGAATAGACAATTGAGTAACTACTATTTACTCCGTCTGATGTCTTCACTCTCCAGTAATAGGTGGTTGCAGCTTCTAAAGCTACACTGGCTGTCTTAGCAATGTGCCTCCTGGCAAAGTCCAATTAGTCTCATTTATCAGGTCGTAACCTCCAATCCATTCATTGTCTTTATATCTATCCGCTATTTTTTCCCATAAAGCAACAATTTTTACTTGATTAGCTTCGCTTTCCCATAAAGAAGGTTTAGAATCATCATAATCTGAAATATCTGCATTATATCCCTGTCCCCCAGGAGCTGCATGTAAGTCTAAATCAAATACATATTATGAGGTTTAGCCCATTCTAACACATTATCAATAATGGTAAAGCCTTCTTCAATCCACGTTTTCTGACCAGCTACTGGCTCATCTTCAATTGGAAGTGTCATTAAATTATAGTGCATTGGAATTCTAATGCTGTTAAAACCCCATGCAGCTAAAGAATCTAAATCCCTTTTAGTAAAATGATTTTTTCTCCATTCTTTAAAAAAGTTTCTGTCTTTTCAGCACCCATTAATTCAATGAGTTTACTCTTTATTTCATGTTGAGGCCCCGCTAATCCAGCAGACTGATTCATATAACCATCCATAACAAGCCAACCTCCAGGTCCCATTCCTCTTAACAAAACTTCGTTTCCATTTTTATCAACTATTTTCTTTTCACTTGTTTTAAGACCATGTGAAAAAGAAAAATTAATAAATAAAATACTAATTATTATATGAGTTAAGATATAAAGGAATGTTAAAAGTATTTTTTTATTCATTATACTTTATTTAGATTTCTATTTTTCAAAATTTTAGCAATTTCATTAGCACGATTTTCTGTTAAATCATAATTTTTCATCACATACATAGCCGTTAATGTTCCTATAATAGGGACCAATGAATAAAAAATTCTTAATCCAGTGATTGCTCCTTCAGGTTGTGTAGCTATGTCAGGTGTGAAGCCTACATAAGCCATTATAAAGCCACTAAACAAGCCTGCCAATGCTGAACCGAATTTCACCATCCACCAATATATAGCCCCAAAAGTTCCTTCCTTCCTTGGCAAACCATTATTTAACTCATCTAAATCACAAACATCTGCAGTCATACTCATCATAAGAGTAAACAGACCACCAATTCCAAATGAAAAGAATGGTAAAGCATATAAAAACATGTATGGTTTTTCTGGAATAAATAAAAACCAAAATAAAATATATCCAATCACAGAAATTCCTTGAGAAATCATAAACGTATTCTTTTTCCCAATTTTTTGAGACATTTTAGTCACAATAGGTATAACTAAAAAAGTAGTAATTAAAGCTCCAATAGAACCATGTAGAGTTGGCCAATAACCAGCTGCGGCAGCATCTCCATTAAACAAATGATATACTATTATAAAAAAAGAAAAAGCGGCTATAGTTTGAAAAGAATTAAAAACTAGAAATGTAGCAATACATAATTTTCTAAAAGGTTTATTATTATAAGCCTCTTTGAATCCTTTTATAATATCTTTTATACTGCTTTTAAAGTTTGACGATGTTAAAGGTTTTAAATTATCGTCTGAAAGCGTTGATTTACTTTTTATAAAAATTGCTGGAATAATAGCTAAAATTGTACATGCAATTCCTACATAAATCGACAATTCTCTTGTGCCTGATTCCGCATTTTCAAACCAAGTTGGATCGTATATTATAACCCAAAACCACGGAGCTATTACCCATGCCCATTGACCAATCCACTGGGCAACAGCCATTATTCTTGTTCGTTCATGAAAGTCATTACTCATTTCATAACCCATAGCAACATAAGGCACACTAAAAATGGTTAAGCCAATATAAAACACAAATGACAACATTAAAAAATACCAAAAATTATAAGTCAATCCGTTTACAGCAAATAATTGCCACATTGCAATAAATGATATTCCCATTATTATTGCGCCAATAAAAACATACTGTCTTCTTCGTCCCCATTTAGATTTTGTGTTATCAGAAATAAAACCCATTATTGGATCCGTTATGGCATCAAAAATTCTTGGCAAAAAGAAAAGAAGACCCCATAATAATGGAGGAAATCCTAAATCTTGAACTAGAATTACCATAAAAATACCAAGAGCTGCAGGAAACATTTGGTTCGCTAGCATACCAAAACCAAAAGCAATCTTTTGACTCATTGGAACTCCATTTGAGGACTCTGAATTAGAATTTTTCATATTTTGTTATTTTTTATAACAACCGTTTGAATTGCTTGTGGGCTTATTACTATTTTTTTTGATAAATCTTCTAAATTTAAAGTGAAGCTTTTTTGAGTTTTTCCTTCATTAAAAATTACTGCAACAATAGAGTTGTCAGGATTTTTTGAAGCCGTAATCATTAAGGAGTCATCTAAATTCTCTACATCAATAACCTCCGCTCCAGGTCTTATAAACTTGCTGAAATGAGACATTATATAATACAATGGCGTGAAATAAACTTCGTCTTTTTCTGGGTCAACAATAACTGGAGCTACACACCAATTTTGTTTCCAATTTGGCCCACCCTGTCTGTCCAATACCATGTTCCAATCTACCCAACCATCAACCCAATTATTAAGACACCCTATTATATCTCTAGCATACCTATTAGCTGGAGCGTACTTTGGATGTAAATGTTTTTTATCTTCTTCACGCCAATCGTATCCCCAATCAGTGGCTTCTTTTTTCCAATACCAATCATCATCATTCCATTTAGGAACTTCAGAATCAATACAAGCTTCAGTTTGAATTAAATACTTGTTTGGTGCTTTTTCATGTGCATATTGTAAAAAATCTGGGAAATAATCATAAGTACTTTCATACCAATGGATAGCAGTACCATCATAATACTGTGAAGAAGCCTTGTCTTTATACATAACATCTACCCACTCTTTTATCCCTTCTCTATTTTGATCGTATCCTAAGATTTTCAATTCTCCTTTGCCATCCTTTTCAAGTTTAGGACCTAAATAATTTTGAACGAAATTGGTCATTTCTTCAGGTGAATAATGCATGCTCTCCCAATTATAATTATTTCCATGAGGTTCATTTTCAACAGTAAAACCCCAAATATCAATTCCTTCATCTTTGTAAGCATCTACATATTTAGAGAAAAATAACGCCCAAGTATCATAGTATTCTGGCAAAAGTTTTCCTCCTACCCAATCATTATTATCTTTCATCCATGGTGAAGCTGTCCAAGGAGAAGCAAATATTTTAAATCCATCTTCTGAAATACTTAATGCCTCTTTAATCATAGGAATTAAATCATCTTTATCTTCCTGAATTGAAAAATATTCTAAATTTTTATCATTAGGAATAGGTGAATAGGAATAGTTTGACAAAGAGAAATCACATGAATTCATATGAGTTCTGGTAAGGGAATATCTTGCTCCTTCATTAGAAAAATAAGCTCTTAAAATTGTATCTCGATTTTTTTGACCTAATTTATTTAATAAATAAGCTGAAGATTCAGTGAATGCTCCACCAAAACCTGTAATAGTTTGGTACTTTTTTTCTGGATTTAAGGTGATTATTGAAGTCTCTTTAAATTCATCAAAATGTGTAATTTTAGTTAACTTGTTTCCACTTTCGGAAGTTTCGTATACTTCAACTATTTGTTCTGATTTTTTATTACAAGAGCTAATTATTAAAAAAGTCATTAAAATTAATATTTTAATTTTTTTAATCATTCTAATTATTAAATTTCTCCTTTAAAACATTAAAAGTTTCTTTTTTATTTCTTTCTATATTCATAATGCCCCAAAACTCTTCATTTGGTGCGCCATCATAAGGAACTCCCGAACTATTAGGGGCCCATCCCCCAACATCTTGTTTGTCTGGATTTCCAGCTTTCCATAAACCGTCCAAAAATGAAAAAACAAACAAACCAGATACAATTTCAGAATTTTGAAAGACAGCATCAATTATTTTAGAATTCGCATCAGCTTGTGCTTTTTGATTTTCACCTTTTAAATAGCTGTTTTTTTCAATAGTCATATAGCTATCACTTCCTGCTTCTGACAGATAAACTGGCTTATCGCTTACAGACTCCCATTGTTTAAAAATTGAAGAGGGGTCATCCCACCTATATACATTTAATCCCCAAATGTCAATATTGGGATTAGAACTTAAAGCTTCTGAGTTAGGCAACTCACCATGTGCTGTAGCTACAGGACGATTTTTATCATTCTCTTTAATTAAAAGTGCGGATTTGTTGAGTGCATTGTACCAATTTTTCACATCTCCTTCAAACCATTCTGGGTGATAGTTATACTCATTTCCTAATTCCCAAAATAAAATAGCATTATGATTTTTAAACTTATTTATATAATCAATAAAAGTTCCAGAATAGATGTCATAATATCCCCCCTGATTAAATCCAAAACTAATAATCACTTTAATTCCAGCTTGTTCAATTTTATTTAGTACATCTATCTGATCTATTGGCTCATAAACTCTTATAGTATTAATTCCTGCCTCTTGCATTAAACTAAGGTCTTGATCTATATTATTAAAGCTTCTTTTAGTACTTCCTTTTGGGACGGGATGATAACAAACTCCTTTTATAAAATATGGAATATTATTAACTAATAATTGTCTGTTTAACGTTGTTACTAGATCTGTTTTATTATCGTGATAGGTCGTACTTTCAGATAATATAATTGAAACGAACAATATAAATAGATTAATTATTTTCATTTATTTCTAATTTTGATTTGATTTTGTTTCTGAGGGAATTAACACATCTTTTTGTAAATTTTCCAGAACCCCGTTATATGTTTTTTTAATAAAATTTCCGTTTCTAGTTAACCCTTTAAAAACTCCATTATCTACACTATCCCAAAGAGCATATTTTGCTTTTCCGTCAACAGTGAATAACCCAAAATTATTTTCTGAACCATTGGGATTTCCATCTTTCCACTGCTCATTAAATGCTTCAAAATAAAAACAAGAAATCTCTTCTTTATTAGTCCATTCACGCATTTTCTTGTAATATATAGCTTGCTTAAATTCATCAGCTGCATGAGAACCATTTTCTCCATAAAACCCACTTGATACTGTAGCCCAGCCTAATTCTCCAATATGGATTGGTTTGTTAATTCCAAGACTTTCAATATAATTTTTTACACTATTGTACTGTGAAACAGCATGAGAGTAAACATTTTCCATTGATTTTTCAATTAATTCTTTATTAGAAAGTTTATTTTTATTGCTTTCACTTAATTCCCAGAACTCTGAATTATAATGAGTGTCGTGAAATGCATATGTATGCATAGAAACATAATCTACTGCATTAATAAGAGCAGTCAGATCTTTTGTGTGATAAGAAGAATCTCCCCCTCCCCAAGATGCAAAATTATCTGAGCTTGTTATCCATAAATTTTCAGGAAGTTTATTTTTATTTTTTAAATCTTGTAGATGATTTACCCATTTTAAAATAACTGAAGGCTGTACATAATAACTCGATGCCCAATGAACCATCGCTTCATTTCCTACAGCAATAATTTTTACAATATCTGGATATCTATTTGCTAAACTTATTGCTTTTTGAATTTCAATCGAGTTAGCAGACTCATCTGCTTTGTCATGATTAGGGCTTGAAGTCCATGCATTTTCACAATCAATCCAAGCGCCTAGTTTAACATACATTTCAAAAGATGAATCTTCTATTTTTAACTCTCTAATTGCTTTTAAAATATTAGGAGCTTGTTCTAATTGTAAATTATAGGTTCTCAAAATTTTCACTCCCATGGCAGATAAAATTTTAAGATCCTCTTTCAACTCAGAAATTGTAGGCTGAATATCACGTGTTTTTTCGCGATAACCACCATAAGAAATTGCTAAATAATTTGAATTCCCTAAAATTTCAGATGCTAGTTTATCTCCAATACTTGACTCCTTTTTGTTTTCACATGAGAAAAATAAAATGCTAATTGATAATAGTAACATAACATTATATCCTAAGAGATCTTTCATTTTATTATTATTTAATCCAATTGTCATTAAAAATTATTTTTAATGACAAATACTACAATCTTATTCACTTCGTCAGTTCTTTTAAAAACTTTAGAACTTATTTTATCATTTAGCTTTTTGCCATTAAATTCAATAGATTTTCCATTATTTAAATAAACTGTGATTTTTGAAGCAGTTGACTTTTGATATATAATTGGGACTTGACAATATGTAAATCCTAATGAATTCTTTTCTAGCTTAATTGAGCTACTTTTTTTATCAAGATTTATATAATTAAATATTTGAGTCTTATTTAAAAACTCTTCATTTTTTAAAATTTCAGGATTAAAGCAAATTACTCCCTTGTCAATTTGAATGCCTAATTCCCCAAACCTACTTAATAAGTCTTCTTTTACTTGACCTGTCATCCCGGGTTGTTGTGCCCCCTTTCCTTCTGGAGTGTGCGAATAAGGATCTGTTGGAAAAGCCCCATATAATTCAGGAGATTTTTTAACTCCAATTCCTTCATTAATTTCAAAATAATGATCAATTAACTTATTAACTATTACTTTATCTTCATTTTGCTGAGAAGCTGATTTGATGACTTCAAATACTGCTAATAAAAGCTTTGAAACCATATGCCAATAAATAGATCCCAAACCTTCATATCCAAAAAACGTTCCTGATCTTCCTGTAAAAGATTTATGATCGAATACTTGCTCAAAAATTTGAAGAATTTTTGACATCTCATTTTTTAAAAGACTGTTATAATGCTCAGGAAGCATTTTTAAAGCTTTTATTAAACAATTTGCGTTATTGAAATTTCCATTAAAATGGTATCCTCCCAATACATCTTTATTAATAATTTGAGAATTACCATCTTCAATTAACTTTTGTAATAAAGTTGACTTTAGAACATTCTCTTTTCCAATGTTATTTTTGTCGATAAAGCGACCTAAATCTTTATTAGGGTATAAGGTGTAGCTAGATTGATCTTTTCTAAACAATTTACTTTGCTTTAAACTATCCAGCACTTTTAAACTTTCGCTTGCGGATAGGTATCCTGAGCTTAATATTGCTACTTGACCTTCTAACATTTCTGGCAAACTTGAAATAATTATCTTACCATTTTCTTGTAGTGACATTAAATTGTAAGCGTGGTATAGGTTGTCCTTTCTTTTATTAGCCAAAATAGAATGATCTAAAAATGCTAAAGAAATTTTAATAAAACTTTTTAATTTTTCTATTGATAAATTTTGCTTATCTGATGAGAACCCCTGACTATAAATATTGTTTCTGTAAATACTTCCTGCCTTTCCAAGAAGATCTAATATGACTTTGCGATCAATATCGGAAATATCTTTTGAGAGAAGGTGTTTATTATCTTGAAATGCCGTGTGAATTTCATTATAAAAATTAAACAATTCTAAAGAGATACTGACCTTATCAATTTTGCTTTTATTAAGAGTCTTATCAAAAAAGTTTAAAAACCTTCTTAAATAATAAAGCGTTACCATTGAAACTCCATTTCCTACTAACGCATTATTAGCATCATTCCACTCAGGCCGTTGCGTATTCATCCATATACCTCCCTCGGGAATAAAATTTGAAAGTTTTGATAAAACAGTAGCTAAAATCTTTTCAATAAAATTTATTTTATAAATATTATTGTTAGGATCCTTTAAAAGAGCTCCATCTACTCCATTTTTTTTTCTGTCATCTTGAATTTTCTTTTCGTTTTCGTGATCAAAATCAATAGTATTTTTAGAATCTACTAAAATCTGCTCATAACTTTTTATTTTATACGGGACATTAGCATAAACAAATACATTTTTCGAAAAGTAATTTAATAGTCTACTAGGGTAATAATCTTCAATAAATTCTAAAAACTTAAGAAGATAAATAATTTGATGATCTCCCCAATAACCAATATAAGCCCAAGGATTGTCAGGCTCTACTGTTTCCCAGTCAAAGCCATCTTTAGTAACTCTATAAGGATTGTATCCCTCAAATGTAGTAGCATTCAAAAATTTATGAATCATCCCATCAATAAATTCTGGATAAGAATGCGCTAATGATTCCCAATTTTGAAATATATCCCTCCAATTTCCTTCATAATCTAGAATTTTAGATCCATCTTCTTCACTCTTTGTGTTTATTGAAAATTTATTCCATGGACGACTTGGATCCCCGTGTCTTCTACTAAATTTTAAAGGCAAATATTCAAAGCATAAACGTTCAAAATCAGTATCATCATTCTTTTCATAAATAAGTTTTAAATCACCTAAAGAAAATAAAATTGGAAGAGAGTTTAATGTTTCTATGTTGTTCTCGTATACTTCTTTATTAGCATTTGATATATATGGAATGAAATCAGATTTTTCAATTTGATAGCTATTATCAAATATTCCTCCTCGCATTAAATTAAACATCGAGTTAGAAAAATGACGAATATTTCTGAGTTTATCTGCTGTAATTTGAATTCCATCACAGGATCCAACTATCTCTATTAAATGTTTTGATCCGGCTTTAATATCATTTTCGATATGAGTAGATATACTTGAATTGTTTTTTATAAGTTTTTTTATATAAATTATGTCAGAAACTGTTTGATTTACATTGGCTACTATCATCCAATTTTTAGACTTATTGCTTGAAAGGGTTAAGCTTGTATTAAGAAAATAAGCTCCCTTTTCAGCTCTTATATTATTTTCTTGAATTACTTTATCCCCTCTTCTAAAATTTTCAATTTGTAAAGAAGAAAGTAAATACTTAGGATTTGTTAAGCCATAAGACCATACAGTATTAGCTTTTAAAGCTTCACTAGGCTCAGCCTTATCAACTATAATAGCGCTTAAAGAATAAACGCCTAATCCTGTATCGGTTTCAAGTTCACACTTCTTATAAGCATCAACTAGATTACTAGATCTATTTTGCAGCTCTTCATTAACCCCGCTTGGAACAATATTTTGTATCCCATCTAATAAATCTAACTCAACATCTGATGATCCATTATTTGTTATATTCGATTTTCTAACAAAGCCATGCTTATCACTTGAATTCCATTGATAAGAAAATTTCAATTCTAAATCGTGATTAATTTCTTCAAAAATTATTTTATTCCCTATTGAATTCTTGTAGAGGTTTCGTGTTATTTTATAGACACTACTAAGTTTTCTAGAAAAAGGCTCCCAAAGAAATTTTTTGCCACTTTTTGAAACAAGCAATAAGGTTTTGCTACCTGTAACCTCTTCAGATTCCGTAATCTTATCGTCAGTATAATAAGGAAATAAAGCTGAATCACTATTCTTTCTTCCGGCCGACAGACTTCCAGTACTTGAGATGAACATCCAATGGTTAGAATCACTTACAATACTCATAAAAAAAGGACGCATCGAGTCGACGTTAGAAATTTTATAAAACTCTTCGCTTTGTATTGTTACCAACTCTCCTTTAACTTCTTGTTTAGATAGATGAGCTTCTGTATTTCCTAAATATATTTTACTATTAGACATTCTAAAATTTTATAAATAACCAATTCTTCTATTGATAAATCCTTACATATTCGATCTCCATAATATCACTGTCAAAATCAGATGCAATTTCGCCTCCCATAGTTCCTCCCATGGCAACGTTTAAAATGATAAACTGATTCCAGTTAAAAGGAAGGGCACAAGAATTTCCTACTATATGATGTGGCTTGTCATCAACATAAAATGTTAGCGCCTGTTTGGTCCAAACAAGTGAATAAACATGAAATACTTCCGTAATATCTGAGTAATCATTGCTAATATGACTATCTCCCTCACCATAATTATCAGGATGATGTACTGTAGATTGAACTTTAAAATTATTTGATTGAGCTGCTTCTAAAATATCTATTTCACCACAAGCAGGCCAAGTGACAGTTTTAAAATTAGAACCTAGTAACCATAAAGCTGGCCAAGCACCTTTTTTTCCTGGAATTTTCGCTTTTATATCTACTCTTCCATAAGTAAAGTCTTTTTTAGTATTAGATATTATTCTAGCCGAAGTATAATTGTTTCCATTATAAGATTCCTTTTTAGCTATAATTTTTAATTTACCATCTTCAACTTTAGAATTATTTAATCTACTTGTGTAAGATTGAACCTCGTTATTATACCAACTATCACCAACTTCATGAACCCATTTGTCTGAATCAATAGCACCCGTATAGTCAAATTCATCAGACCAAACTAAACTAGAAAACTGATCCTTAGGGCTAATACTTGAAACAGTATTAGTAGTAAGCCATACATACCAAGCTATATCCTGGTCATCAACTGTCCTTAAATAGATGTTTTCTGAATCATAGCATTCAATAGTATAACTATGTTCTCCTACATAAAAGCCTACAAAGCCTTTATCCCCAAATTCAACTTTATTAAGATTATCTTCTTTTTTTGCAGAAAATGTTGTTTGATAATTGCTTAGTGGATAATTCTCTATATCACCATCACCATTTGGAGATTGAGAAGTAGAGCCAAAATCATCATTTAGATGATGGCCCTTTCCAAATATAGTTTCGTTTGTTTTATGAGAATAAGTTCCGTTTATATTAAAAGTATATTCATCATCATAAAACCCTTTATTTAATTTAGAAAAAGCATAAGCTTCCCAATACGTCGAGTATCGTTTATCTTGAGTTCCATTAGAAAAATGAGCGTCTTGGGCAGAGTTAATTTTCCAGGTTTTAGAAGAACTACCTGCCAATAGCTCTAAAAGAGTTTGCTCAGATTCAGGCTTAACATAGACAGTAATTGTTTTATCTATACTAACATAATTGTTAGTTGAAGAATAGGCTAATACCTTGATATTATATTTTTTAGTGCCAACTTCTGTATAAGTGAATTCAGCAGATCCAGTACTAGTCTTTGTGTCTCCAGTTCCAAATCTAAAACTATAAGAAACGGCATTAGTTGCTAACGCTGTAAACTTTACAG
>Ga0114998_10000470_pt1 | contig 29735 bp, 24 predicted proteins | sample ArcticOcean_MG_C_5_FD_87044 | JGI IMG/M metagenome (GOLD analysis project Ga0114998, IMG submission 87044) | Marine microbial communities from western Arctic Ocean - ArcticOcean_MG_CB4_138 | ecosystem: Environmental > Aquatic > Marine > Oceanic | place: Arctic Ocean: Canada Basin | collected... | reverse complement strand
TGCACGTGATAGCGGATTCCCTTTGCCAAGGCCGAGCGCTCACAATCCCGGCCGAGGCGGACAAGATCATTCACCGAGTGGTGGTGCATCACCGGTTCGACCTCTTGGTCGATAATCGGCCCGGCATCGAGCTCCGAAGTGACGTAGTGGCACGTCGCCCCAATCAGCTTCACCCCACGCTCATAGGCCTGACGGTAGGGGTTTGCGCCAATGAAGGCCGGAAGAAAGCTATGGTGAATATTGATCATCCGTCCCTCATATTTCTGGCAAAGCCAGTCCGGCATGATTTGCATGAAGCGAGCCAAAACAACGAGCTGAACATCCTGAGCTTCTAGCAAACTATCGATCTCCCGAAAGCCTGTTTCCTTGTCCTTCTTCATCTCGATGTGATGAAATGGAATTCCTGCATTGTCAGCCATTTCCTGGCAATCCTCTCGGTTACCAATGATAGATGTAATCTCGATCGGCATTTCCCCCAACTTGGTGCGCCAGAGAATCTCGTTCAGACAATGATCGGTGCGTGTCACGAGAACTGCCGTACGCATTTTGTAAGGAAGACGGCGAAAGTGCCAATCTGCCTCCACTGATTTTCCAAGAACGTCAAATCCCGCAACAAAATCATCAACGGAAACCTGAAGTTTGGAGGTGTCGATCTCCAGACGGGCAAAGAATCTCCCGCGTTCACGATCCGTAAATTGGTTCAATTCCACTAGATTTGCTTCAAACTCGGAAGCATAGCACGCAATTTGCGCAACCAGTCCCGGTTTATCGGGGCAGGAGAGTTTTAAAATGAGTCCTTCGTCCATGGAGTCGCTGATTGCCTTAGATTAGGAGATAAATCAAGCCAGACTCTTGGCATGTTTCTGTGCTGTTGCCAAAAACCGGGTCACCAAAGCCTTTGGCTTTCCTTGATAGAGGGCCCCTATCACCAAGGGAGGGAACTCCTTCAGAGGAATCGCCCTAAGCCCCTTCGGCAGCTCCACTCCGGGGATCATCAGTCCAAGTCCTATTCCGAACCCGCGGATAACATAGTCGCGAATCACCTCCATCGAGTTGACCTCGACACTGGTGGTCCAGGTGATCTTTCGCTGTTCAAACTCGTTCTGAAACAATTGCTGAAGCACTTCATGGGGCGGCAGTCCCACCAAGGGTTCCCTGCCGATTGATCGCTTGGGGTTGTAAGGATCCTCATCAACCAGGTCGCTCAGCGACTTTGCCTTCAGCGCTGAGGGAACGAGCAAGGCGACCGGAATCTCCACCAATGGGAGGGAACGAAGTCCCTCCGCCAACTTCCCGGCAAGCACGCTCACCGCGATATCGACTTGCTGGCTCGTTAGTAAATGATGGACATCAGAGGGATCCACCTCCTTCAGTGAAAGTCGTAAGTTCGGCTCCTCTTTTTTGAGATCTTCTAGAACATCCGGCAGATGATTCCGAAGCGTTAATGCGGAAGCGGCCAATCGTAGATGCTGACTCTCTTCTCCTCGCAAGCGCTCTTCCACATCACGTAGACGCGAAAAGAAAGGATAGCAGTAGTCGTAGAGTTCCTCGCCCGCAGGAGTAAGAGCAAAGGGCCGACGGTTGAAGAGTTTCACCCCGAGTTTCTCCTCAAGCTGGAGAAGCTGACCACTCACCGCGGGTTGCTGAATCCCATAAGGCATCTTGCGGACCGCCGCGGTAATGCCCTCGAATTTCGCGACATAGAAGAAGAGCTCCAGATGATGGATATTCATAAGGGTGGACATAGCAGATCAAACCATCGATTCAATCAATGAATTAATCTCTGTTATCGATTCGAAAGGGAGAATGACCCATGGCAATCTGTATGAGTGCAATCTCTGAACAACCGAATCGCGCGAGCCGAAGAGGATCTGCAAAGGCTCCGGCAAGAAGCCGCCCGGCTGGGCTCCACCCTTTCAGAAATCAAAAGAGACTCGCTCGCCGCGAAAACCCAAGATCAGAAACCAGTCCCTAAGGCCGAAACCCCAACAGTCACCAAACCTCATATCCCGACTCCCCCGCCAATACCAATCGCGCCCGAAGGACCCAAACCACAAAAGGAAATCTCTGCACTTCCTATGCCTCCGGAGGTCAAGCCCCCTTACCTACCCGCTTACTCAGCGGGATTTGAAATGCAACTGGGCCGGGTTTGGTTCGTGCGACTTGGAATCATTCTCCTCACCACCGGCCTCGTTTTCCTCAGCTCTTACACCTATAAGAACTACATTCATGATCTGGGGCCAGGGATTCGTCTTGGACTCCTTTACCTCTTCACCGGAATGCTCACCAGAGCCGGCCTCTTTTGCGAACAATGGAAAGATTCGCTGAAAACTTACGGGCGCGTCGTGGCCGCCGGAGGACTCGCTGGTCTCTATTACGCGAGCTACGCCGCATCCAATGTCGAGGCACTCCGGGTCATTCATTCTCCCGTGATTGGCTCACTTTTACTCATTCTAACGGCCATTTTCTGCGGTGCCGTGTCCCTTCGGAAAAATTCGCGTCTTATGTTGGGGGTCAGTTTGGCGCTCGCCTTTTATGCCGTATCCCTCAATCCACTCGGGTGGATGGTGGGGCTCTCAGCCTTGATTCTTTCGATCGGAGCCTCCTTTATTGCCCGCCGAAAAGATTGGCAGGAACTCCACTTCCTCGCCTTAGCCGGGAGCTATTTTTCTTACGCTATTTGGGCCTTCACCGCTCCGTTCCACCACCCTGGAGCCGCGTATTTCCTGATCGTCTTCTGGCTTCTTTTTGTGAGTCTGAGCGTCCTTGAGAAGATCCCAAAACATCGCGCCTTCACCTCCGCCAATCATGGCATCTTCTTTTTTCTCTATTCCATCAATCCAGTCACTCGAAGCTGGATTGAGGGTCACTGGCTCTTCTGCCTCATTCTTGGTAGCGCGATCATCGCCATCGGGATCCTCGCGCGAAACCGCTTTTCGAAGCAGTCGGTCTTACTCCATCTCATCAAAGGCCTAAGTCTCATCACCCTCGGCATCATTTTAAAACTTTCCGGATATCATCTCTTCCTCACCTTGCTTCTCGAATCGGTCATCTTGATCGCTCTTCATCTTAAGATTCCGAATCGCTTTCTCCCTCTTGCCTCCTATGGCATCGCCGGTCTCTCTATTTTTGTGACCTTGGGGCAGAACTCCTTTGCTCCAACCTGCGCTTGGGCAATCGCGGCAGCCCTTTGGGCTGCCTTCGCCCTTCTTCACCGGCTGGCCGAAAAGACAGAGGCCTACAAAGCCTGCTTCGCGAGTCTCATTGGATTTATTGCGATGTTCCTGACGATCTCTTTCGGAGCCCTTCAAGATTTAGAAGCTGGGAAAACGATGCTCTTGATGGGAAGCGTAGGAATTGTTTCGGCGCTCCTTCATCTCCGAAAACTTCAGCTCAAGCTCTTCTTCGATTTCTACTGGGTGAGCCGCCTGGCATCAGCATGCGCACTTCTAGGATTGATCTTAAACGAGCGGACCGCCGCGATCCTGCTCACTGGTGGAGCGATGGCCTTCGCCCTTTCTTTTCTCCACCAGTTAGAAAGTAAGCATATCTCAAAACCGTCCGAGAGCGAAATTCGATTCCACCTGAGCATCCTCTTCTTCGGATTCGGACTCGCCCTATCCGCCATGAGTATCCACTTTGGGATCGCAGAATCGAGTATCCGCATGCTGCTCTATCTCGTCGTTCCTATCCTAGGAACTTTGCTCGCAAGAAAAACGGGCTTCAGCCTCCATGCCAGCCTCCCTTTTCTTTTTCATCTAGGACTCCTCGAAGCCTTCACCTTCGAGATTGCCCCAATCCTATTCGGGCTCGTGATCCTCGTGAGCCATCTCGTCATTTTGAGAAAACTAAGTGGGCGTAAAGATCATAAGGCACTGGAAAACTTCACCTTCCTACTCGCCACAGGATTCTGGTTGAGCTTCATCTTATTCCTCTTCAACGATGGCTCCGAACCTTTTGTCCTCGCTGCCTGGAGTTCCGTGGCGCTCCTTCTTCTTGATCGACTTTACCCCAGAAAACTGGTCTCCAGCTGTGCCGTTCCCTTTTATGTCATCGGAGTGATGAGTGCTCAAGCGGGAGGCTCAAGCGTAGGACATGTTTACCTCGGTTTAGTAGCCCCCTTTGCCTTGCACCTCTTTTCCTGCCATCAGGATCGAGATCCCAAGCACTACCTCCTTGGGGTCATTTCCCTCCTCGTCCTTTGGCTGACGATCACGGCAGAAAACGATTCATCAGGAAGAGCCGCTAGCTGGGCAATCCTTGGAACCCTCGCCCTTCTCACCGGCCTCCTTTGCAAGAGCCGCCCCTTCCGAGTCACATCCCTCATCATTCTTTGCGCCACTCTCGGGCACGTGTTGTTGTTCGATATCATCCAACTCGATCCGCTTCCCCGTATCTTGAGCTTTATCACTCTGGGATTAGGACTTCTTGGGCTGGGATTCGTCTACAACCGCTGGCAGGACAAAGTAAAACAGATCTTGTGATCTTCGAAAAAAATGACTCACTGCACCCATGCGTGTCGTTCTCCAGCGAGTGAGTAAAGCCTCGGTTTCGGTAAATCAAAAAGAGGTATCGAAGATCGACGCGGGCTTCCTAATTTTTCTAGGAATCGAAGAAAGAGACACGGAGGAAGATGTCGCTTGGCTGGTGGGAAAGATCACCAAAATGCGCGTCTTCTCCGACTCCGATGGTAAGATGAACCAAGCGCTCGTAGATCAAGATGGAGACGCTCTTGTGGTGAGTCAGTTCACCCTGCACGCGAGCACAAAAAAAGGAAACCGCCCCAGCTTCATTAAAGCGGCACACCCCGATCAGGCGATCCCTCTTTACGAATCATTCTGCGAAGAAATATCCGTAGAAATCAGAAAGAAAGTAGGCCGGGGGATCTTCGGTGCCGAAATGAAAGTCACCCTCGTGAACGACGGCCCGGTTACCATCACGCTGGATTCAAAAAATCGCGAGTAAGATCTACCTTCTCAGCCTCACCGAGGTCCCGCAATAAATACAGCGGAACCAGTGAAACAGGATCATGTGAATGCTCGTTGGGATGATATAGCCAAACATTCGAGACCGATGCGCTTTGATGTGCTTGCGGCAGGATTTTGGTGAAAACACAGGCTGCCCACAAACGCGACATTTCATCCGAGAGGCGACCGTGAGATAGAAGAAAAAGATAACGAGGAATAATGCTGGCACGACGAACCACCAAAGATTCTTCGTTTTCATCACCATGCCCAGAGCGGTGAGACTTGCAGGCATCAGAACAAACATTAGCAAAGTAATGAAAGAGGAAATCCGCATTCTCCAAATATGGGGATTTAAGACACCCCTGATAAAGGTTCGTGAATGCATTTTTTTTCCCTCGTTCAGCCCCTTACTTACGGAAACGCGGACGTCTTGTTTTCTCATCGACACCAAAGGGGCGATTTGCGGCTTTTCCTCGGAAATCGCAAACGAATTTCTTTTGCTGGCCGGAGGACCTTCGGTGACGTCTTGAAGAAGAGGAACTTCTTCGGGAATCGCGAACGAATTCCCTTTGCTGGCCGGAGGACCTTTGGGGACGTCTTCCGGAATCGCGAGCGGATTCTTTTTGCTGAACCGAGGACGTTCCGGGACGTTTCGCCGAAGAGGAACCAATTTCTCTGCAGGGTCGGCATCCGGCCGAAATTCCCTTTTCGGATTCGTGATCGGTGGAGTTCTGGGGAGTGTCTTCTTTTCCTTCATTCCCGAGACAACTGTTTCCATCACCGGAACATCGGTCACCTTGATCCCTTGCTCGGCGAGTCTCCTCCCATGAACTGGAATGGCCACCAGCATTTCTTCGATCTCTGCGAGTTGATCGAGGTTCGAATCAAAATGGGCGCCTTCGATCCCCGTGATTTCCCGGGCGCTCTCAATCCAGCTGATCACCTCCTCCAGCGATGGAGAGCTCTCCCGAAGGACCAACACCTCATTTGCCTTTGTCAGATTTAAATGCAGGATATCGGGGTCAGCTTGGGCGAGCTGGGAGGCATTTTCGACCTCCACGGCGCCGAGCAAGTCAATGCTAAACTTCCCTAAGCCAGGAATTTTCGAGATGGCTTCATCCATTATCATTTCTCACCCGATTCAACTAATTCGCCTACACGATGAACAGATAAATTTTCACTATCCCAGATCGGCTCGCATTTTTTCAAGCTGAGCAAGATTAGTCTGCCACTCCTGAAGTCGTTGGCGCTCAACTTCAACTACTTCCGGCTTGGCATTGGCGACAAATCTTTCATTTCCGAGTTTATTCTGACACTTGTTGACTTCTTTTCCGATTTTTTCGATTTCCTTATCAAGACGCACTTGCTCTGCAGCCACGTCAATCAAACCATCAAGAGGCATGAAGAGTTCCCCTGCAGCAGTCACCGCACCTGGAGTTCCCTGCTCCGGCAGGTAAGATTCATCACGAGTGACGCCCTCAGCCCCCACAAGGAGCGAAAGGGTGGCAGCCTCTGCTTCGAGCCAATCAGGACCGCTCTTTGCAATAAAACGAACGTCCTTGCGCGCCGCGAGACGGTATTCCGCTTTGAGATTTCGAAGTCGGCTCGCTGTTTCATACACTGCGCTAGCCTGTTCGCGTCCCGCCCTTACAAGGTCCGGTGAGATTCCAGAAAGAAGGGTTTCCGTCGGTAGCTCTTTTTCCATCAGGAAATCTCCTTCGGAAATGTATCCCATACGCGCCATCAGCTCTTCAGTGAGGTGAGGCATGAACGGATGAAGACACTGAAGAAAACGAGCCATCACGGCATCAAAGACCGAGAGCGTGGCCCGCCCGGCTTCCTCGGTAGCATCATCACGAAGGTCCCCCTTCACCGCTTCCAGGAACTTATCGCAGAACTCAGCCCAGAGAAAATCGTAGAGCAAGGCTCCGACTTCATTGAAACGGTAATCCGCATAGGCTTGCTCCAGTTTCACTGCGAGATCATCGCAGCCCGCGAGAATATCGAGATGGTAAGGGCGCAGCGTCAACGTGCTAAGGTCCGTCTCTCCGAACGACTCACTCCCAGCCATACGCCGGAAGCGGCAGGCATTGTAGATCTTATTGGCGAAGTTACGGCCCTCCTCGATCTGCGCTTCGTCGAAACGAACATCGGAGCCCACGGGCGCAATGCGCATGAGGCCAAAGCGGAGCCCATCAGCGCCATACTTTTGCATGAGATCAATCGGATCCGGCGAATTACCGAGCGATTTACTCATTTTACGACCTTGAATATCGCGGATGATCGCCGTGAAGAAGACGTTCTTAAACGGAAGCTCATTTTTAAAGCGATAGCCCGCCATCACCATGCGCGCGACCCAAAAGAAGATAATATCCGGACCCGTCACGAGATCATTTGTAGGGTAGAATTTCTTCACCAAATCAGACTCCTCGCTCACGTTTTGCATAGTGGCAAAAGGCCAAAGCCAAGAACTGAACCAAGTATCGAGAACATCGCCATCCTGAGTCCAGTTTTCAGGATCCGCCGGAGGCTCCGTGCTAACATGGAGATCTCCAGTTTCAAGATCAGCCAAGGTGAGGGATTCCGCATTCTGCAGCTCCCCTTCTTTCTCCTTACGATACCAAACGGGAATACGATGACCCCACCAGAGCTGACGCGACACGCACCAATCCTGAATGCCATTCATCCAGTTAGCATAGGTCTTGGACCAATGCGTCGGACGGTAAGAAATATCACCCTCGGCAACCGCTGCCTTCGCTTCTTCCACGGTGGGATACTTCAGGAACCACTGCATCGAAATACGGGGCTCGATCGGCACGTCGGCACGCTCAGAAAAACCGACATTATTATCGTATTCCTCCACTTTAATCATCAACCCCATTTCCTCGAGCTTGGCCGCTGCTTTCTTACGAGCCACAAAACGGTCGAGGCCATCAAGGTCAGGAACCTTGGGGCAATTGACGGTGCCATCGGGATGGAAAACATCGATAATTTCGAGATTATTGCGCATTCCGATTTCAAAGTCGGCTTTGTCGTGGGCTGGCGTGATCTTGAGCGCACCCGTCCCGAACTCGGGATCCACGTGCTCATCGGCCACAACCGGAATCTCAGCCGCCGGGAAAGGTCGCTTCACTTTTTTTCCAATGAACTTGGCGTAGCGCTCGTCTTTTGGACTCACCGCTACGGCCACATCACCCATGAGCGTCTCGGGACGCGTCGTGGCAATTTCTAAAAACTGTCCGGGCTCATCGACGAGCTCGTATTTCATGTAGAAGAGCTTCGACCTCTGAGGCTTCATGATCACCTCCTCATCGGAAAGCGCAGTCAGCGAAACCGGGCACCAGTTCACCATGCGTTTGCCTCGGTAGATGAGACCCTCTTTGAAAAGATCGCTGAAAACTTTCGAGACCCACTTAGAATATTCGGCATCCATCGTGAAACGCTCGCGACTCCAGTCACAGGAACAGCCGAGTCGCTTGAGCTGATTGATGATAATTCCGCCGTGCTTCTCTTTCCAGTCCCACACCTTTTCAAGGAAGGCTTCGCGACCCACATCACGGCGCGTCTTGCCCTCTTCATCACGAAGCTGACGCTCGACCTTGGTCTGCGTTGCGATACCAGCGTGATCAGTTCCCGGAAGCCAAAGAACCTCACAGCCCTTCTGGCGGGCCCGACGTGCAAGGATGTCCTGAATGGTGTTATTAAGGACATGCCCAAGGTGAAGAATCCCCGTCACATTTGGAGGAGGGGCCACAATCGAGTAAGGAGTCTTCTCCGAATTCGGATCTGCTTCGAAACACTGGGCGTCGAGCCAAGCTTGATACCAGGACTTCTCAACTTCGGTGGGCTCGTAGGCCTTGGGCAATTCAGACATCGCGGGCCGGAAATGACAGAGGCTCCTCCCTTTTTCAAGCCTACCCTTGTATGATCTGCGACTGGCCTTAAATTCCCATCGTGAGTCAATTCGAAGATCGTGCCAAAGAAGCCCTTTCCAAGCCCCAGAATGTGGGTGAAATGGCGGATGCCGATAGCGTCGGCACCGTCGGTTCTCCCGATTGTGGCGACATGCTCCGGATGTGGCTCAAATTCACGGAGAAGGATGGCAAGAAGGTCATCGACCGCGCCTCTTTCCAAGCCTTTGGCTGCCAAACCGCGATTGCGGTCGCGTCAATGGCCACCGAACTGCTCAAGGGCAAGACCCCCGAGGAAGCTCGTAATCTACAGCCTAACGAACTCTCCGGCGACCTCGGCCCTCTTCCTCCCATGAAAATTCATTGCGGTCAACTCGTTGAGCAAGCCCTCAAAAGCGCTCTCGATGGCAAAGACGCTCCGCAAAAAAAGGCCAGCGACACTCTTCTGGGGAACCTTCAGCCGCAAAGCGGCAAGATCAAAATCGTCCCGCTCGATGAGAGCAATTCTTAGTATCCTTCTCGTCGGCTTGCTTCAGGGTCAGGAATGGCCCCGCGGATTCAAGCCCGGACCCTCTCAAGGAAAGTATCAAGATCTCGGCGTCAAAGATGGCCTTCATCATTATCGCACGAAACATTACCGCATCGATAGCGAGCTTGCACTCAAACCGTCACTGCTACAAAAATTCACTCAAAGCGCGGAATCGGTCGCGATCGTTTTAGAGAAAATTCCCCTGCCTCTCTCAGCTCCTCCAAAAGCTGATCTCCCGCGCATCCTCATCTGTGCCGACGAAGAATCCTTTATCAAAGCCGGAGGAACTCGAGGCGCAGCCGGGTTTTACAACGGCCGCAGCAAAGCCGTCCTCCTTCTCTGGAGTCAATTCTACCCCGATCCAAATAGCCGTTCACGCCTTGGCCCGAAGGCAGACTACTCCATCCTCGTCCATGAACTCGCTCACTTGCAAATGCATGAGTTCCTCTGGCGGACCCGGCCTTGGTTCTTCGAGGGCGTGGCCGAGTATTTTGCGGCGACCCACGGAAATGCCGGCACATTCGACTTCACCAAAATCGAACAAAAAGTCCGGGATCGCATCAAGAAACATAGTGACCCGCAGATCCCGGGAAATCGCGTCATTAAGCTATCCACCTTGCTTAATCTCGATTGGCGGGGCTGGAACCAACTCGTTGCGAAACGAGAGAACTACGAAGTGATGGAACTCTATTCCTCGTCCCTTCTCTTGACCCACTTCTATTTCCATGGCGGAGAGAAGCGACGCACCGAAGTCCTAAATTTCCTCGAAACGGCGAAAAAGGTGAGAGACCACCGAGAAGAGCTGCCCCGACTTCTCCTCGCTGAGCAAGCCGGCGTAATCGAGGCCAAGCTCGTGAAATACTGGGCTCCAAAAGGACTCAAACTGCAGTTCCAATAATGAAAGTTAGCGGGCTGCTTTGATGGTATTTTTGATCAACATCGCGATCGTCATTGGGCCCACCCCTCCGGGAACCGGTGTGATGGCGTGCGTCTTGTCAGCGACCGCCTCGAAGTCAACATCTCCGCATAGACGATAGCCGCTTTTTCGCGAAGCATCTTCCACTCGATTGATCCCGACATCGATCACGACAGCGCCGTCTTTGATGTGCTCAGCTTTGATGAAATCAGGGATTCCAACCGCCGCCACCACGATATCCGCGCGACGACAGACCTCAGCAAGATTCTTAGTTCGGGAATGAGCAATCGTCACCGTGGCATCACTTCCCTTTGCCACCAAAAGAAGCGCCATCGGCTTACCAACAATCATGCTACGACCGACAACAACCGCTTCTTTGCCCGATGTCTCTACGCCTGCCGCAGCAAGAAGCCGCATGCAGCCTGCCGGGGTACATGGCACAAATCCGGAAGAATCTTCGAGAACCAGTTTGGCAACATTTTCAGGATGAAAACCGTCGACATCTTTCGCTGGATTGATCGCCCGCACGATCGCCGCTTCATCGATCTGAGGGGGCGGTGGTGATTGAACCAAAATTCCGTGGATCGTTGGATCGCGATTGAGCCGTTCCACCACAGCGAACACCTCCTCCTGAGTTGCCTCTTTTGAGAGAACGATTTTTTCAGAATGAAGTCCCAGCTCAGCGCACTTCTTCACCTTGGAACTCACATAAACCTTCGAGGCGGGATCCTCTCCCACCAAGACGACGGCGAGGCCGGGAGTAATCCCTTGAGATTTCAGCTCAGCGATTTCCTGCGCGCACTCGGCGAGGACCTGGGCGGCTACTTCTTTTCCATCAATGATTGTCGGCATGATCTTCTATGAGGTCGTCGATTCCTTCGAGCAGGATCTTTTGCAAATTCAAGCGCGCGGTCTCGAACTCATCTTCACCAAGCTGACGGGGAATCTCAAGCGGTTCCCGAAAAATGAGCGTCATTTTACTGAAGGGCTTGGGAATGACAAAGCGATCCCAAGTCTTCAGACGCCAGCAGTTTTCAAAAAAAAGTGAGATGGGAAGAAGCGGCAGTCCTGTTGTTTGCGCCAGCTTAATGACACCCGGTTGCATCGAATACCGCGGACCACGAGGGCCATCGGGCGTGATAATGAGATCCTTCCCGCTCTTCGCCGCCTTCTTGAGCGCGATCAAGGCAGCAACCCCCCGTCGACTGCTCGATCCTCTCACCGATCCGACCCCGTATACTCCCACCGCAGCTTCGATGGCCGCGCCATCCTTGCTCGCACTGGCCAATACGACGGTCTCCCGCGTTTTGAATCGTTTCGTCCAAAGCGGAAGGAGCCCGCAAATCCGGTTGTGCCAAAAGACATGAATGAGCTGACGATCAGGATCGGCGAATTCATCACGCCACCCTTTGACCTCTACCCGAAAGGTAAACCCCAAGAGGTAGATCAGCCAACCTGCGAGCTTTCCGCCGTAGATCGTTTTCCAATTCCCTCTGATATCATTGCTCATCGCTACACGAGGAATCCTGACCCTATGAGGGTCTCGGCGAGATACTGCTGCTTGGAAAGTTGATTGAGATAGAACTGATGACGACCCTCGTCCGGCTCGCACCAACTTTCCTCGTCGGTGATCACCGCGTAGGCTGCCATATCCGAAAAGCTAAGACCTTCTCCAGTCTGCTGAAAATATGCAACCGCAGCATGGATCGCTGCACCGAGCGCCGCCCCCTCTTGATTCTTAAGCGAGTAGCTTTTCACTCCGCAGACGTCGGCAATGAGCTGCCTCCAAAATTGGCTATCCGCTCCCCGTCCAGTGACGCAGACCGTCCCAAAATCGATTCCCAATTCACTCATCCGATGATATCCATAAGCAAGTCTTACCGCGATTCCCTCCAGCGTCGCACGGGCCATATTACTCGGCGTGAAGTTCCTCATGGTGATCCCATAAAACATTCCTTCACCGTCTTGATGCTTGGTCCCGTGTCCCAATGGAAGGGCCATAAGGCCACCCGCTCCTATTTCCGAAGAAGAAGCTGCTAATTCCATTTGTTGCCCGTTCCAGCCGTAATGATCCTGCACCATTTCCAGAGAAGCAACGGCCTGATCTTCTTCAAAATGGGCCAACCACTGATGCGTTGCATCACACCACATCGACACCTCATTTCGGGGATCAACGTGAGGTTGAGCCGAGAGTCCCCACACCGCACCAGTAACCCCGAGTTCGAGCACCGCTGTTCCCGGGCGGGAACTGCCACTTGCCAGCGCACTCATCATCACACGCCCACTGCCTGCACTCACCAAGATTTCCCCCGAGAGGCCCCAGCTTTGGAGCACTTCCTTACGAAGCCCGCCTAGGGAGAGAGCATCACCACCAAGTGGCAGAAGCATTTTAAAAAGGCGCGGATCAATGAACTCGATGATCATCTCATGCCAATTCCCCGTCTTTACATCGAGAAGCCCAGTCCGGGAAGCATCGCCCATCTCTGCACGACGAACTCCCGTCAGCCAGTAGTTGAGAAAATCGCGCGGCTGCATCACCGAGGCCGCCTTTTGAAAATTGAAGGGCTCACGTTCCTTCAGCCAGAGAATTTGCGCCGCTAGCCCATCCTCATCGAGTGCATTTCCTGTAAGTTCACAAAATCCCGGAGGTCCTCCAAACTCTCTATTAAATTGGTCAACTTGTTTTCCGGTGGAGCGATCACCTGACACCTTTGCAGGGCGGATAATTTGGTTTTTCTGATCAAGAATGACCATCCCCTTCGATTGGGCACCTACCGCCATTGCCACAACCTCGTCTTTCTTAGGACCCAGTTGCTGCAGGCAGCCACGCACCGCTTGATCAAGGGCCGTGACCCAACCTGCCGGATCCTGCTCGAGGTGGCCTGCGGGCAGGCCTTCGATAAAACTATGAGGAACGGTCGCCGATGCGACGACGCATGCAGAATCGAGATCGACTACGATTGCTCGTGTCGCCCGTGTTGCTGATTCAACCCCTAGAAAATACATTGAGTAAAACTTTTCAGAAGTGAAACGGTCAAAGCGACTTCTGACAAGCCGGATCACGGAAAATTCAAGGTGTTGTGAATAAAAAGAACGCTGGAACTCCTGCTTACTGGCCTTAGGCTCAAGCCAAGAAGATTCAAATGATCACCGTCACCGATAAAGCTGCTGAAGAATTGATTGCGCTCCTCAAAGCAAAGGACGCGCCGGAGGGCTCGGGCCTACGACTAGGTGTAGAGCGTGGAGGATGCGCCGGCTTAGCTTACACCATGCGTGTCGGCGTAGTTGAAGAAGGCGATGAAGTCATCGATTTGGCAGGAACCCGTTTTATTGTAGCCGCGGATTCCTTCGATTTTCTGCGCGGTTGCTCAGTCGAATTTACCGATTCCCTCTCTGATCGCGGATTCAAGATTTTCAATCCAAATGCCGCTCGCTCATGCGGCTGCGGAACTTCCTTCGAGCCCAGCGAAGAAGGCAAGAAGCCGGAATACGACCCTGCCCTCGATGGCACTCAGTGTAAGTAAGGGATGGCCAAGCAAGAAATCGAAGAGTTTGTAAAGAGCCGCCCACCTCTCTTCTGGTGGCTGCTCGCCAACATTCTCGCCATCGCCTTCGCGATCACCTCCTGGGTTATTTGCCTCAACTTATTTCGTGATCCAACCAATGCCAAGAGCTATCAACTCATGATCAAAGTGGGCCGACTAGACCCACTCGAAAAGTTCATTCCTACCTCAGCGCCCAAGCCCCGTCGGACGGCTGATCCTCCGGAACTTGAAGCGGAATTCGAGCGCTTTAAAAATGAAGACCTCCAGGCTCTCAACCACGAGTTACTTCGGGCTTACGTCACAAATTATGACAAATCGGAGTTCCTCACTTACGTGAAGGGCGAATTCAAAATCCTCTCCACCCGGACACTCACCGACGAGGACTTCCTGCCATCAGGCATCGTGGTGAAAGCCCAGGCGCAGGTAAAGCCGGACTCGCTGTCGGACCCTCTCGATTACCCCGTATTTATTGAGTGCATTTTCCCAACTGATGACGACGCAATCGCACTTTTCGCCCCTGGCGACTCACTCGTTTTAGAAAAGGTGCGCGACTGCGCCGCTATTCTTCATGTAAGTTCGATAGATTACGAAGGCGACGGGGTTCTTTATCTTACCGTCATCCCCCTATGCGGGGACAACTATCCCCTTCCAGATGGAAAGCAAATCAAAGTTAAGCCTCCTGAAACAGCAAACGTCGGTGCACCTCTGCCCGTCATGCGCTAATCCCCTTTCCCGATGAGCAGCTGGAACTCCTCGGAGCAAAGAATGCGCGGAATCATCTGGCGCCAGAGGTTCCGACGCGTCTGGGAATTCACTTGGCGTAGCTCACTCACCCTTCTGATTCCTGCCCTCTTGGTCGCGGGTTGGTTCTTCTATCAAGCGAGTAAATACAATCTGGATGAAGTCGCGAAGATGCCAGCCCGCACCGTCCTCTTCGATCGCGAAGGCCGTGAGTGCGGAACCGTCCATGGAACCAAGCGACGGTTGGTCGATGCCAAAGAACTTCCTACTTTTTTCAAAGATGCACTTTTTGCCCGCGAAGACGTTCGCTTCATGACCCACAACGGAGTGGATCCACGGGGTCTGGGAAGAGCCACTCTCCGAAACATCATAGACTTCGATTTCACCCAAGGAGCATCGACTCTCACAATGCAACTCGCGCGGAACACCTACGACCTTCGGGCCAAAAAATCGCTCAGCCGTAAAGCGCTCGAAATCGCACTCACCTATCGGATCGAATCAAATTTCAACAAGGATGAGATTCTCACTCACTATCTCAATCGAATCTATTTCGGTGCTGGCTGTCACGGACTGGAAGAGGCGGCTCTCACTTACTTTGGAAAAGATGCCACCCAACTCAATCGCGGCCAATCTGCCTTACTCGCTGGAATCATTCGAGCGCCCCACGCCTGCAGTCCATTCCGTAATCTGGAAGGAGCGACCCGCCAACGTGACGAAGTTGTGGAGCGCATGCTCGCCATGGAAAAAATCGACCTAACGACGTTGGAAGACATCAAAGCAGAACCTCTCGAGCTACGCGACCCGAATGACGAACTCCCTTCATCCGGCCACGCGGAACGAGCCTTGAGAAGACCTCTGGAAATGGTCCTCGATTCCTCGCAAATCACCGAGGGCGGTCTTAAAGTCACCTGCTCGCTCGACCGCGACCTTCAAAAGAAGATCGAAAAAACCTTAAACAACCTCCCCCTTCCCCGAGGTAGCCAAGCCGCTTCAATCGCTCTCGATCACCGCAACGGTGATATCCTCGCAATCGTAGGGTGCTTAGGTGAACAACCGACCGGATTCAATCGAGCCCTCGATATGCATCGAGGCTTGGGTATTTCCCTTGCAGAGCCCCTGATAAACGCCGCTGCCCTGGAACGCAGTCAGCTCCCGGTTCCTGGAAAACCAGTCACCACCGGTCGGCAACTTGGAGAAACCGAAATGATCCGACTTCTCAAGCGCTTCGGACTCGATGGACAATTCGGCAAAGGCGACGATCTCTACCGCGGAGATTTTACCGTCTCCCCCCTCGAATTGGCGACCGCCTATGCCACGCTTTTAGGAGGAGGTCAGCGCCCGACTCCCCGCTTCATATGCAAGGTAGAGAATAGAGTAAGTGAACTCTTCAATCGTCCGGCCGCCTTCTTTCCTGCCTTTTCACCCGAATCGGCCCCCAAGACGCTTTCCGGCATCTTGTCTGGTTATTCAATCGCAAGGTTCGATCACTGGAACATCTACCTCCGCGAAGATCGAATCGTGATCCTCTGGATTGGCTTCGACAAACCGCAGCGACTTCAATTGACCCGCGAACTCACCGACTTACTCGAGACGCTTACTTTTTGATCCCCTCAGCAGTGAGCAAGATAAGACCCAAAGCTTAGCGGGTATGAGAATCGCTCACCTTTTCGAGAAGAGCGTTAGCCAATTCGGCGCTTTCCTCCCATTCCCCATCCTTAACTCCCTCATTCATGACTTTCGCAAATCGGGCCATTGTCACCGAAGTCTCAAAATGGAGTGAGGGACTTTTGCTCTCTCCTGAGATTGGAGGGTAAGAACTCTTTGAGTCATCCCCTCGACTGCCGACCTCAAAATCAATACCCACCACTTACTTTCTCGATATCCTGCTGATAAAGCCGAATAAAGATGTCCTGCACGATATCCTTCGCACGTTAAACATCGTGAAGAAAGGTGATCGCATACCCGATCAGCGGCGACTCAAACTCTTTGAGCGCCTGCCTCACTAAGTCATCGCGCATCGTTATCATCTCCACCTCTTCTTGTGCCATACAATTTTGAATTACCTTAGGAACGATCCTCTAGCCATCTTCCTTAGATCTATTTTCCTACGATTAGACTCTTCTATTCTACCGCTACATTTTTTCTTAAGAGATTAATCACCTAAGACGTCTAATAACCGGAACAATTTGCAGGTTTTTTAAGAAAATCTAGTATTTTTATTAACAAATATTAAAAATAAAGTTGACCGTTATTCGAACCTTGGTTTAGAGTCCGGCTCGACATGAAAAAATTTACTCTCACTTCAACTCTTATTGCAGTGCTCGCTCTCACAGCAGCTGGAGAGTCCAAGTTCAGCATTCTGTCACAGATCTCAGCTAAGGAAAAAGAGCTCCATCGTATCCAAACCGAAATCTCGGCATTGAAAGGACAGCTTACCGGGACCTCATCCAACAAGACGACCTACACCGTCAAATCAGGCGACACTCTCAGCTCAATCGCTCGCCAGAACGAGATGAGCTACACTCAGCTCATCAAGTGGAACGAGATCTCCGATCCTTCCCTCCTCCAGGTCGGACAGGAACTCATTGTCGGAGAAAATAGCAAAGTAGCCTTCGCAAAGACCGCTACTGAAAAGAAGGCCGCCACTCCAGCGAATCCCCTTAATCACACCATCAAGAATGGCGACACCTTTTACAGCATCGCACGCGTAAATGACATTTCCGTTGGTAAACTCACTCAGCTCAACCCTGGCATAGACCCCACTCGTATCATGAGCGGTCAAAAACTAAAAGTTTCCGGTTCACCGGCCGCTGCAGCTCAGAAACCCTCCAGCTCCCCTAAGAAATCTTCGACAAGTGCACTCACCCGCAACGTCACCTCCAAGAAATCCACCGCAACTCCGATCTCGACTCGCAAGAAATCGACACCGCTGCCGGCGGCTAAAATGGGGGCAACTCCGGCCCCGACTCCGCCTAAGATGGAGGAGTCGATGTCGGCCACTCCGAGATCCGTTTCCTTGGTCTCTTTGACCAGCGAAACAACATTCTCAGACTTCGCTTCCAAGCACCACACCTCCACTGAGGAGCTGAATTCACTCAACGGGTGGAATTACCCCCGCGCCACCCTCCTTGCACGGGACTCAGTGATCTACGTGCCGAAGTAAGATTTTCCAAGGCAAGAATATGGCAGATCGACACCCGGTGGTTCTTTAGTGGATCACCGGGTGTCACTTTTTGCGGAAATGATTTTTGCCTTCAGTCTGGGCCAAGCTCTCCCATAGTCGCTCCGTAAATCCACAGCCCCAATCGCGCTTACGATAAGGAACCATCCTTCGACCTACTGAATGGCCTGCGAATATCTTCAAGAACGAGGTAAACAGACGGCAGCAGAATTAAAGTAATCGCCGTCGCGAAAAGGATTCCGAATCCCAATGACACCGCCATCGGAATCAGAAACTTCGCCTGCATATCGGTTTCTAGAAGCATCGGCATGAGCCCCGCAAACGTGGTGAGCGACGTGAGAATAATCGGCCGGAAACGACGGGCCCCCGCTCGGGTAGCGGCCTCGTAAACCGAGAGACCTTTCTTACGATGCCTGTTCACATAATCGACCAGCACAAGTGAATCATTCACCACCACTCCCGCAAGAGCCACGATGCCACACATCGACATGATACTCAGATTTAGCCCCAGAAAAATGTGGCCAGCGATTGCTCCCACCATACCAAAAGGAATCACGCTCATTACAATCAAAGGCTGAATATAACTCTTTAGCGGAATGGCCATGAGCACATACATGAGCATAAGTGCGCCCACAAAACCGATACTCATCTCGCGCATACTTTCGCGCTGATCACTTTGTTCACCCTCATAGGTGTATCGAACCCCGGGGAACTTATCGCCGATGACATCGAGCACTTCCTTGGTGTAGCGACCCACGATTTCATTCGAATTGTAGCCACCAGCGAGATCGACATCCCCTTTAAGACTGATCGTGCGGAAGCGATCAACCCGGGAAATTGTCGCTGGTCCCCGACCATAGTCAGGCTCAACGATCTCCAAAATTGGGACTTCCCCACCCTGTGGAGTGCGCAATTTCATTTGCTCAAAGTTCGCTAGTGAACGCCGCTCTTCCTCGGGATAACGCACCATCACCTTCACCTCGTCCCTCCCGCGTTGAAGCCGTTGCACTTCGTTTCCATAAAAAGCATCCCTGACCTGTCCCATGACATTCGCCAAATTAAACCCAAGGGCTTTCCCTCGCGGTGTCAGCTCACGAACGATGAGTTCCTCACGTCCCCGACGATCCGAGTTCGAGATCTCAATCACGCCCTTGTATTCCCTCAGTTTCTCGGTCGCCCACTCGGCTGCATCCTCAAGCTCATCGCTGTCGTTTCCAGTCAGATTGATATCGATGGCATTGCCACCACCAGCAGTCTCCGATTTAAAGCTAAGTGCCACCACGCCTGGCAGGTTCCCAACGAGTTCCTGCCAGATCACCTTGATCTCCCCTGAAGAAATATCGCGATCCTTGGCCGGCGTCAGCTCCAGCGTAACTTCACCCAGATGGGTTCCTGTCGGAGGTCCACCCGGAGAAAACCCCCCTTGAAAAGGTTGCATCCCGGAAGTCGCAAGAACATTCACCACGATCGAGTTCCCCTCTCTGTCCTTGATTTCACTACCCAATTGCAGTGCTGCTTCCTCAAGCTTTCGAATCACTTCCTGGGTTTCTGAAAAGGGCGCGCCCAGAGGCATCTCAAGTTTCGCCGAAAGGATTTCGCCTTCTACCTTCGGGAAGAACTCCCAAGGAACCCATTTATTGGCGACCAAAGCAACGGAGAGAATCACCAGCGAACTAAAAGCAACCAGAACGATGTAGCGAAAACGTAAACAGAGCGCCAGAAATGGGGTATAAACAACATCCACAAACCGCAGCAAGCCTGAGGAGATCGCATTTTGGAGTTTCGAAAGTGGATTCCGTTTGGGCTCGGACGAAGTGGGCTTCAAAAGTGCCAAGTGAGCCGGGAGGACGAACTTCGACTGCAAAAGCGAAAAACCAAGAACAGGAATGACCACCAGCGGAATGTTGGGCCAAATTTTTCCACTCACTCCACTGAGTCCCAGCATCGGAGTGAAGGCCGCCATCGTCGTGAGAATTCCAAAAATCACCACCACGCCCACTTCATGCGTCCCTTTCCAGCTCGCTTCGCGCGGATGCTCACCACCTTGAATGCGCGTGTAAACATTCTCACCGACCACGATGGCGTCATCGACCACGATTCCAAGCACGAGGATGAAGGCGAAAGCCGAAATCATATTGATCGACACACCCAGCTCCGGCATGAGCCAAATGCCACCGGCAAAGGAAACAGGAATTCCCAGAGCAACGAGGAAGGCCAAACTAGGACGAAGGAAAAGCGCAAGCACCAGAAGAACTAGTAACAAACCCCAACCAATGTTCCTCTTTAGGAGATCAAGGCGGCCCTGCAGCATGAGGCTGGTATCATTCCAGACTTCCACTTCAACTCCGGGAGGCTTGTCCATTTGCGCGAGATATTCTTTCGCGAGAGCAGCAATCGTCAGAGTGTCCTGCTCCCCCACACGGAAGACATGAAGAACAACAGCCTCCCGCCCATTAAAGGTCGAGGTGAGTTCCACATCTTCGAAACCATCGATCACCTCGGCAACCTGATCCAGTCGAATTTCCGAGCCATCGGGAAGAGTCCTTACAATGATATTTTGAAAGTCTTCTCCGCGATAACGTTTACCCACGGCCCGCACAACAATTTCGCCCGATGACGTTTTCACCGAACCACTTGGGAGATCCAACGAAGTCCCTCGCACAGCGGCAGCAACATCATTCAAGGACAAACCATACTGGCGCAATTGGTCTTCGGAAACCTCGATGGAAATTTCGAAGGGGCGGATCGATGCCAACTCCACTTTCTTGATTTCAGGAGCCCCTTTCAGAGAGCGCTGAATCTTGGCAGAAAATCCGGACGCTTTTTTACTCTCATAATTCAACAAACCATCGCGAATCGACTCGGCATACTTTCGCAAGCTCGCCTCGTCGGTCTCCGCACTGATCGCCAAGCTAAGGATCTGGCGATTGACGATGAGTTCTTCATGGACTGGACGTTCGGCATTTTCAGCAAAGTTGCTGATTGCATCGATCTTCGTCTTCACGTCATCCATGACATTGCGCGTCTCGTATCCGGTATCTACCTGAACCGTAAGCGCCCCAATATTCCGACTGGCATTTGAGGTGACGCGCTTGATTCCCTCGACATCCGAAATCGCTTCTTCCATCGGAATGATGACGCCATTGACCACCTCTTCGGGAGTGGCATTGGGATACGGGACACTGACAACGACGGCATCGAAAGACGTCTCAGGAAAGATCTCTTTCCGAAGCTGAAACCACGTCGTGAAGCCCGCCACAACAACGGCGAGCATGAGAAAGTTGGCCGCAACATGATTACCACTGAACCATTTAATCGCTTTTTCCATAGCTTACTTAGGCTGGGATTCTCCGGTTGAAGCGGCCTCAAGTTTCATCCCAACCACCGGGAGTTCCTGCTTCGTTAAAATAACACGTTCCCCCGCTTCTACACCCTCGGTCGTGTAGACAAAATCAGCGGAGCTCCGCCTGATTTTTAAGGTTCTCAACTCGAGTTCATTTTTCTCATTCAGCACGGCGACCTGGTCTCGCCCACGCACCGCATTTCGCGAAACCGGAATCACCCCTTTCAGCTGAGCTCCGCTGACCAAGGCCCGCACAAACATTCCAGGAAGCGGGGTCCTGAAAGCTTTAGGCGCTTCGGGATTCGGTTCAATTTTAGCGATAACATAGGCCGAAAGAGTGGTCCGATCCACGGCGCCTTCCGTACGGATAATTTCAGCATCCCAGTGATATTCCGTTCCACCAAGCGTCGCGGAAATCTGCACCTTCGCATCGGAAGGAAGTTCTGAAAAATCGGTAAGCGAAAAGGGAAGACGCACCTCAAATCCAGAGGTGTCGTAAACCTCACCAAGTCGTGTACCGGTTAAAACAGTCGCCCCGATATCGAAGAGAGCTTCGCTAACTCGACAATCAAAGGGAGCTTGAATCCTTGTTCGAGCCAAATCCTTGTTTGCCTTTTCAAGCATCGCTTCCGCGGAAACCTTACGAGCCCTTGCACTCGCAAGAAAAGGAACCCGGCGAACCATCTCGCTCGCTGGCTGTCCATTACCAATCTTCTTCCAATCACGCGCCGCTTGATTGCTCTGGGCCTCTTCCTGTTTCACCAATAGTTCAGCGTCGGCTACCGTCGCTTTCGCCTGCGCTACCGCAGCCCGATAATTAACTTCATCGAGTTCAAGAATGACGTCGCCTTTCTTAAACTCCTCCCCCGCTTTAAAGCGGGGATCAACAAAGATGATTCGACCCGTGACCTCTGTAGTAAGCACGGTATCACGACGAGGCGAGACGAGTCCCTCGCTGCTAAGCAGGAGATCAACATTACCTTTCTGAACAACCTCGACTTCGACCACCGGAACGATGATGACGTTTTCCTTTTTCTCTGCTTCTGGAGCCATTTTCTTGAGAAACGAAATAGTAGCCCCACTCATCAGGGCGATGACGAGACAGACAATGAGCGTGATGGCGACGACAGATTTCATGGAGATTTTTTCCCTACGCGGTAATCACCGCCAAGTGCAAGGTGGAGACTGACCCGATTGTCGAGACGAAGTCTCCGTAAGGTGACCAGTTGTGAGGCTAACGTGATCCGGTTTGATTGTGCGGTGATGAGCGTCAGTGCATCGCCGGTGCCACCGGCATAATCGGCATTCGCTGCCTCCGCTGCCTCGGTGGCACTCTTTAAAGCTGCTGCCGTTGCCTCTCCCCGCTGGGCCATGAAGCGGTCCGCTACAAGAGCCTGCTCGACTTCACCAAAGGCATTAAGAACTGTGGATTGCAGACTTGCCAGTGCCGCGCGGTCGTCGGACTTCAGTCGGGAATATTCCGAGCGCAAGGCTCCCCCCGCCCAGATCGGTTGACTGAGCGCTCCCGCCAATCTCCATACTCCAAAATCTGAATTGGTAATATTACTCAAAGAGTCCGTTGTCGTTCCACCACTCGCAGTGATTTTGATACTGGGATAAAAGGCCCGCTTACCTTGCTTCAACAGACTTCCCGAAGAAGCAAACCGGCGCTCGGCAGCAAGGATATCAGGCCGACGTAAAAGAAGTTCCGAGGGCAATCCCGCAGGAGGCATCGGTGGGATCGACGGAAGTTTTTCCGAAGAACGAATCGCCCCGGACGGATATCGTCCCAAAAGAAGCTCGAGCTGCCGAATCGCTTGCTCTCGCTCCCCCTTCCTCTGAGCCAAAGTCGCCTTACTCGACTCAAACTGACTCTCCGTCAGGCGGAACTGGGAAGCCGAACCTCCTTTTTCCGCAAGTGCGTTGGTGAAACGATCCCGAACAATATCCATCGTTTGTTCAAACAGTCTGGTCGAGGTCTCCGCAAGCACGATTTGCTCGTTCCCCTCGGCAAGGGCCAACCATGCCCTGATTACTTGAGCTGCCAGTGAAGCACGCGCCGCGCGATAATTTTGCCCCTCGGATTGCGCATCAGCGATGAGTGCAGACTGCCCAGCGCGCGCGAAGCCCCAGATATCGGGTTCCCAATTTACCGACAGGCTTGCCCCGTAATTTTCAGAAAGTGAAGAAGGAACCGAGCCATCACCGAAAGGAAATCCGACAAAAATTTGTTTAGATCGAGCCCCGTTCGACCCCGCCTCGACCGTTGGTCTCATCGCCGCCCCCGCTGTCCTCGAAGTGGCAATCGCACGATTTACCCTCTCCGCAGCCATCCGCATATCCGGGTTTGCCGAGAGCGCCTCATCAACTAATGAGGCACCACGGCTTCCACCGATACGACTGACCCAGCGAGTATCGATTCCCGCCCTTCCCTCATGGGTGGCCGACCATCTCCTTGGAGCTTGGTCCCCGGCTTCCTTCATGCGCGATTCAGGCACCGTCACGGCGCAGCCCACCAGAGAGCAGCAGACTAATGTGAGAGGTAATAATTTCATCCTTGGCTTCCGTTTAAAAATCCTGCCTCACAAAAATCAATCGCCCTCTCCATCGTCCGCTCCATTTCCTCCCGCTCGACAAGACCCTTGGAAATCTTATTCAGTAAATCACCATGCATCAGGACATTCGACATCACTCCAAAAGAGAAGTGGATCGACCAAAAAATATGCCTGGGATCACTCCCTCGAATCGCCTGCTGGAAAGCCGGAACATAGCGACCAGCGACCTCATGAAACTGCGCCATCAGGATCTCGGGCAACTCGTAGGATCGCTCGCTGACCAAACGCCCCATAAGTTTGAAGAACAATTGCTCACTGAGGGCATTTGCGTTGAGCCGCGTGAGCAAAGGGTCAAAAAAACCATGCAGAAGCTTCCTTACTGACGGATCTCCCTCTCTCTCTAAACAATCAAGGTTCTTCAACCTCGCTTGATTTACGGGAGAGACCAGTTCGGTCACAACCGCATCCACAAGCGATTCTTTGGAACCAAAGTGATATTTCACTGAAGCAACATTGGCTCCGGCTCGGCCGGTGATCTCTCTGAGAGAGACATTCTCAAATCCATTCTCCGCGAAAAGCGCCGCGGCAGCATCGCGAAGTGCTCTCTTCGTGCCAACATATTCCTCCTCTTGGGCTGCGCTCATCAGTTTCAAGCAAGTGCTTAAATGCCTTCTCAAGATTTTCAAGCAGATGTTTAAAATTTTTTTCTCCCTCATTCACTTTCCTTGGGAGATCATTTCTAGGTGATCGAACTCCAACACCGAGATTGCCTTGAAGGCTTGCGCGATATGCCGGAGGCCTGTGTGGACGTCGTCGTGACTTCTCCTCCCTACAATCTGGGAATCAACTACTCGACCTATGACGACACCGGAGATCGCGACGGCTTTCTCTCTTGGTGCCAGGAATGGGCCACAGAGATCAAACGTGTCCTCAAACCCGATGGATCGTTTTTCCTCAATGTCGGAGCAGCTCCTGCGAATCCCCTCATGCCTCACCAGCTCGTTCTCGCGCTGACGGAAAAAAAAACTGATTTCGTCCTCCAAAACACTTTTCACTGGGTCAAATCGATCACGATTAAGACGCGAAAAGGCGAAGAAATTTCGGCTGGTCATTTTAAGCCGATCAACTCCGAGCGCTTCGTCAACGACTGCCACGAATATGTCTTTCACCTCACCGCTAGTGGTGCAGTTCCCCTTCAGCGTCGGGAAGCCGGAGTCGAGTATGCCGATAAATCAAATATCGCACGCTGGAAGCACACCGGCGGCAGTGACAAGCGCTGCCGTGGAAACACTTGGTTCATTCCTTACGACACCATCAAATCACGAGACAATGATCGCCCCCATCCCGCGAGCTTTCCCGTAGACCTCGTTAAACAATGCCTCACACTGCACGGACTTGACGAAACGACTCATTTACTCGACCCCTTTCTGGGCATTGGCACCTCGGCGATCGCAGCGCATCAACTCGGAATCGATTCCTTCACCGGATTCGAGGTCGACGAAGGTTATCTCGAAGTCGCCCGAGAACGTCTGGACACCCTTAAGAACGACCGCACTCTTTTCTAACCACAACCTCATGGAACAAGCACCCGTCCAAGAATTCACCATCGTTGAATCTATTTTTCTCCGCGAAAAAAACTGCCTTCTTTTGCGGGCAGAATTCACCCCCATCTATACCGACCACTATCTTCACTTGATGGAGCTTAAGGAACGCCACCCCGCAGGACTCGATTCCACCCTCAAGGAATTGCTCGCGGTCCTCACCTTGCATCTCACCGCCCGACCTTGGGCCGAAACCATCGCCTGGACCGCCAATCTTCGCGCCCCCCGTGCTAATTTTTTCGCGACCGGCTCTTCGACCAGCGAATATATCACCGGCCGCCTGTTCACCGAGGATGTCCGCGAGCCTGACCGTAACTTCCTCTATTCTCAAACCACTGTCCCCGGTGCCGAGGCCTCGCTTTCAACCATCGAGGTAGAAAGCAATTCACCCTTGGAATGGCTCCAACATTTTTACGAGCAATCCGAGCAACGCCCCGCCAAGGCCTTCCAACTTTCAGGAGATCACTTTGCGTTGGTCGCAGCGCAACCAGACTTCGATGAAGAATGGTTCGCCCAACTCAGCGCAAAGGAACTGGAGACAATCACCGATTACGCTGCGCATAAGGTTTTGGAAACTCGACGATTCAAGTTTACTTGCGGCTGCACCTTGGAAAGAATCCTTCCCGTCCTCAGTGCTTGGAAAGACAAACCCGATGAACTCTTCGGTGACAAAGATACCATCTCCGTTCAATGTCCCCGCTGCGCCAAGAAATACTCCGTCAGCCCCGGAGACCTGAAAGGTGATTAAGCTACTCAAGCTTTCCATCAACCACTTTTAGCACAGGCAAACTCTCGCTGCTTTCCCACCAATCAAGGTTCGTCGTCGTGATCAACTTCTGAGAATCAGTCGGAAGCCTCTCCATCAGCGCGTTCCGACGCCCAGGATCCAGCTCACCAAAGACGTCATCGATGAGGTAAACCGGCTTCCGTTTCCCCCGATCACGGAGAACTTCTCCTTGAGCGAGTTTGAGCGACAACGCCAGAGTCCGTTGCTGGCCCTCGCTACCATAATCGCGGGCAGATCGTCCCATGATCCTCAGCGTTAAATCATCACGGTGGGGCCCAGCGAGCGTCACTCCCCGCCTCATCTCCCGCTCCTCCACTTCTTGAAAAGCCGCCTCAAGATCTCCTTTTGATCGATCCAGATAATCGATTTCCAATTCTTCAGCTTTCCCACTCACCCCGGCATGATTCTCTGCCGCTCGTGGAGTAAGATCCTGACAAAGTATTTCACGACGTCGGACGATTTCCGACCCATGCTCGATGAGCATACGCGTGTAAGCCTTCACTTCGGGCTCATGAGGAGAGAGACCCTTGAGATACTTGTTCCTGCCCGCGAGCGCCTTTCGGTAGCGCATCAAGTGGTCGCGGTATTCCGGGTCCACTTGCGATGCAAGAAAATCAAGATATCTTCTTCTGCTTTCTCCGCCTCCACGCACCAAATCGAGATCATCGTTTCCCATCCAAACCACCAAACCGCTTTCCCTCAGGTAGTCCTTCCTAGCGAGAGCGTCATCCCCATCGAGCTTCATCGAGAGACCCTTCCGATCTCCCCGAAGCTGTAAATCCTGCCCATTTACCTTTCCCGCTATCCCAAAGCCCGCCGCGCCATCCCTAATAAGCTGCCGAACTTGCCGGGCACGAGGCGACTGCAGCCGCAGTAAAAGACAGACCGCTTCAAGCATTGACGTTTTTCCCTGTGCATTCCCTCCCACAAAAATTTGCCCCTTGGGAGCAAGTGACAGCGCTACCCGCTCAAAACAGCGAAAATCAACCAACCGTAAGCTCTCAATCACTTCCTAATCATCCCTGCCGTGTCATATTTTGGCAACGCGAAATAATCTCTTCTTTTTTTCTAAGCAAAATTCCGCTTCGCCGTTCCTCTCTCACAGAAGTGGCCCTTTTCTTTTCTGGCCAAATCAGTTCCATCTACTAAATTCCCTAAGACCCAGCGAAAATATTGACATGAGTCTTCACGCACAACTATCTCCCGAAGCCCAAGCGCGCCTCCAGTCTCAGCGCCGGACCTCCACCATCAGTTCCCTGGTCATCGCCCTCCTTGTGATGGCTCTCGTCGCTGTGATCCTACTGATTATCGGAATCAGTCTCGATAAGAAAGATATTCCCACCATCGTCAGCTATAGTGCTGGAGCGGAAACGGAAGAAGATCTCGATCGTCGCAAGGTGAATACCAATACCCAGCGGAAGCCTTCTTCTCCCTCCTCTTCTATGGCGAAGGTCATCGCTTCCACCACTGCTTCTCCCACTGCAATTCCAGTTCCTGAAATTGATGTCCCTGATCCAAGCACCAACTTTGGTGACGGAGATGACTTCGGTTCAGGGTGGGGGGACGGGGGCGACGGTGCCGGTGGCGGATTTGGCAACATTCCAGTCACCATGAAACAGCGCTGCTCACTTGCCGATCGCCTTTCTCGTCTTGAATCCAATGGCGGCACCAAGGAGTGTGAAGATGCCGTGGTCAACGCGCTTCGCTGGTTCAAGGAGAAGCAAAATAAGGACGGCTCTTGGTGTCGAAGCCGCAAGGTGTCCATGACCTCCCTCGCCCTTCTTGCCTTCCTCGGCCACTGTGAAACAGCCCAGTCCGAAGAATTTGGCGAGACCGTTTTCGCCGCTGTCACCTTCCTCGTCGACAAGTCGATGAAGAACAACGGCAAGCTCGCCGACGACTTCAAGGATGACCACTGGTGCTACGAGCACGGCATTGCCGTCTATGCCCTTGCTGAAGCATACACCTTGTGCGTGAAGTCATTCAGTGAGAACATTCCTAATCTTGAAGATGCCGTCCAAGCCTCTGGTCAGTTCATGATCAACAGCCAGCACCAAGGTGGTGGCTGGGAATATGCTTACAAGGAAGACAACACCCGTGGCGGAGACACCTCCATCGTCGGTTGGCACGTTCAGGCCCTCAAGGCCCTCGAGCACACCAAAATTGAATTTAAGAATATGAGCAAGTGCTCACGTCTCGCCCTCGACTACATGGAGAGCAAGCAAATGAAATCTGGTGCCATCGGCTACTCAAATGCATCTCTCCATGGTGAACAAGACGGAACCACTCTCGCCGCTGTTGGAGCTCTTTGCTTCCAAATGTGGGATAAATCCTCTCACGCGGTCGCCCGCAAAGCCTGCCGCTTCATTAGCAAAGAAATGAAGTTTGAGTGGGAAGGACCTGACTCGGACATCTACGGCCACTACTATGCAGCTCAGTGCATGATCAACTATGGTGGTGACTATTGGAAGAAATACAACACGCTCTTCCGCGATCAAGTCCTCAACAACCAGAAAAAGGATGGTTCATTTAAGAATGTGAATACTAACGGCAAGGGAAAAATCAAAGCCGTCGCAGCTGCCTTCGCTGGAAATGGCGACGTCTCGGATCACTACCGCACCGCCCTTGCGACCATGATGCTGGAGGTTTACTACCGCTTCCTCCCTTCAAGTCAGAAGACAGGAGGCTAAATCCCTTGCTCTAATGAGCTTTCACGCCCCGGTGGTGATTCACCGCGGGGCTTTTTCGTAGCCTCAAGCCGCTGCCCTTAGGAATTGAGATCCCTCACCGCTCTCCTGACAAGATCAAGAGCACGATGACTGGACTGTTGCTTGAAATCAGCACGGCTTCGTGGATGACATTCGAGAAAGGTTTCAACCCCGGTGGGCGTTGCGATGCCAAAACAAACCGTTCCTACCGGCTTTTCTTCCGTCCCTCCCGTGGGTCCGGCAATTCCTGTCACGCTAATCGCAAAATTAGCTCCACTGACCCGCTGGGCTCCCAGTGCCATTTCTCTGGCCACTTCCTCACTAACCGCCCCATGCCTCCGCAGAGTTTCTTCCTGAACACCGATCAATTGATGCTTGGCCTCATTCGAATAAGTCACAAATCCGTGGGTAAAAACCGCACTGGCACCTGAAACATCAGTGACACGACTGGCAATCAGTCCCCCCGTGCAACTTTCCGCCGTCGCAAGGGTCGTCCCCTTCTCCGTCAGCATCCGCACCACCACTTCCTCAAGAGAAAAACCCTCGTCACCGATCAAAAAATCACTGAAAGCCGACTCTGCAATCGTCCGGCCTGCAAGAATGGCCTCTGGAGATCCAATAAGGCGAAGATCGACCTCTCCCAACCGAGCGCAGTAGCCCACTTCGAGCCCTTCGATCTCAGCCAACTTTTCGTCAATCCCCTCGTGAAAACTACTTTCGCCAATCCCTACGAATCGCAACTCGCTGACTTCGGAAATTGTCTCTACACCAGAAAGCGCCTTTAGCCGAGGTGCCACCTCCGCATGAAACATGGGATAGAGCTCCCTCGGCGGTCCGGGGAGAAGAAACAGAGCACAATTCGCCGAACCACTGAGTCGCGGCGGCGTGTAGATTCCCGGCGCAGTGCCATTTGGATTAGGAATCACATCCGCTCCCACCAAAACTTCTGCC
>Ga0114998_10000469_pt1 | contig 29737 bp, 27 predicted proteins | sample ArcticOcean_MG_C_5_FD_87044 | JGI IMG/M metagenome (GOLD analysis project Ga0114998, IMG submission 87044) | Marine microbial communities from western Arctic Ocean - ArcticOcean_MG_CB4_138 | ecosystem: Environmental > Aquatic > Marine > Oceanic | place: Arctic Ocean: Canada Basin | collected... | reverse complement strand
TTGGATTCTCCTCTTGTAGAAATATATTTCATAGTTAGTAATTATATCGTATCCATAGTAAATGGAATATTTTATTATGAAAAATATTAAACTAAAGTTTTTGAAGGAAATAATTAATGGATAATATGTTTGATGATATTGGGAGAGATCAAGTTTCTTCAATGGTTCAAAAAGCTCTTCATGGATCAGATGATGGGGAACTATTTTTTGAAACAACCCCTAGTGAATCATTTCTTTTCGACGATGGTAGATTAAAAAATGCAAATTTTGATATCAGTAGTGGTTTTGGTTCTCGTTTAGTATCAGGTGATATAACTGGCTATGCAAATTCTACGATACTCAATAAGCAGTCAATTAAGTCCTCTTTAGATGCAATTCAGACTGCAAGAAATGGTAAGGATATTTTTATTTCAGAGAGAAAGCATCCAGTAAAAGAGAGTAGTACTGATATTAAGAAGAGTTTGTACTCGGAAAGTAATCCTTTAAATTCTATTTCCTTTGATGAAAAAATTAAATTAGTTAAAAATATAGATGAATTTTTAAGAAGTTATGATAATCGAGTTCAGCAGGTAAGTGTAAGTTTGTCAGGTAACTTCCAGTCAATCATGATCTTTAATAAAGAAGGTGAAATAGTTACTGATGAAAGACCTTTGGTAAGATTAAATATCTCCGTTATAGTTAATAATGGCAAAAGACAGGAATCTGGCTCTTATGGAACTGGAGGAAGGTGGGATTACACAAGGCTAAATTCAAAAGATTTTTATCAAAATGCTGCAAAGAAAGCTCTTAGCCAAGCATTAACTAATCTTGATTCGATTGATACTCCTGCAGGCGAAATGACAGTAATTCTAGCTTCAGGATGGCCAGGGGTTCTTTTACATGAAGCTGTAGGCCATGGCCTTGAAGGGGATTTTAATAGAAAGGGTACATCCGCATTTTCAAATATGATGGGCCAAAAAGTTGCTGATGAACAAGTAACTGTAATAGATAATGGAACGATACCTGACAGAAGAGGATCCCTAAATATTGATGATGAAGGAACTTCAACTCAAGAAACAGTCTTAATTGAAAATGGGATATTAAAGGGTTATCTCCAAGACAATATGAATGCAAGATTAATGAATGAACAGCCCACTGGCAATGGTAGAAGAGAGAGTTTTATGCATCAACCAATGCCTAGAATGACAAATACATACATGACTAACGGAAAATATGAACCTGATGAAATAATTAAATCAGTAAAAAAAGGATTGTATATGGTCAATTTTGGTGGTGGGCAAGTCGATATCACTTCAGGAAAATTTGTTTTTAGTTGTACAGAAGGGTACGAGATTGAAAACGGTAAAATATGCTCTCCAATAAAAGGGGCTACTTTAATAGGTGATGGACCGAAAGCACTAAATAAAATTAAGATGGTTGGAAACGATTCATCGTTAGATGATGGAATTGGCACCTGCGGTAAAGCCGGACAAAGCGTTCCAGTTGGTGTTGGGCAACCAACTTTAAGAATTGATGAAATAACTGTTGGTGGTACTTCTTAGTATGAATAAAGCTAACTCGATAGATTTTTCTTTTGAATATGGAGTTTGCGATCAAATTACTCCGCTGGTCAGGCGAGTAATTGCCAATAACCCTGGCCCATTTACTTATACAGGGACCGGAACATATATAATTGGGTCAAATGAATTAGCTGTTATAGACCCTGGTCCAGTCGATAATGACCACCTTGAGGCAATTCTAAGTATAACAAAAAATCAAAAAATAACTCATATAATAGTTACGCATACCCATAATGATCATTCACCGCTATCAAAATATCTTCAGGAAAAAACAGGAGCACTCATATATTCCTTTAATGAAAATGATATAAATACCGGTGATGAAAATAAGTTTGAAGAAGGTTACGACAAAGAATTCAAATGTGATGTTGGCGTTAAGGATGGAGATATTATAAAAGGGAAGGACTGGACCCTTCAGGCTATCCATACTCCAGGCCATACGTCGAATCATTTATGCTACTCACTAGAGGAGGAGAAAATTCTATTCTCAGGTGACCATGTAATGGGGTGGTCAACTACTGTTATTGTTCCACCTGATGGTAATATGGAAGAATATATGCAGTCATTAGAGAAACTATTACAAAGAAATGATAAGTATTACCTTCCAACGCATGGAAAAATGATAAAAAACCCTCAGGATTTAGTAAAAAAATATATCAGCCACAGAATAACCAGAGAAAACCAAATAGAAGAAGCTATAAAATCTGGTAATAATAAAGTTATAGATATCGTTAAAATTATTTATGCAGACGTTGATAAAAAACTTTATCCAGCAGCTTCAATGTCGACATTAGCTCACTTAAAGAGAATGATAGATAATGATCAAATAAAAGTTAGTGGTTCAAATTTAGAAGGTTTTTACGAAATAAACTAAGGAAAAAGATTACAGGAAATCCACTTTCCTTTTTTTTCTTCAAACAATAATCTTTCGTGTAGCCGATAAGCTCTATTATCCCAAAACTCTATAGAACTTGCCTTTATAATATATCCGCACCAATGAGATGGACGAGGTATTTCTTTATTTTTATATTTTACTGATATTTCATTATATCGCTTTTCTAACTCACTTCTCTTTGATAACTTTTTAGATTGAAGGGATGCCCAGGCACCTATTTGAGAATTCCTGTCTCTGGAAGAAAAATAATGATCTGATTCAATATCAGTTATTCTTTTGATTTTACCTCTTAGCCTTACTTGCTTTTCAAGAGATTTCCAATGAAAGCAAGCTGCTACTTTTGAATTTGATTCGATTTCCCTCCCTTTTTTACTCCTAGAGTTAGAAAAGAATACCAAACCATCTTTATCAAATTTTTTCATAAGAACTATTCTTACATTGGGAAAACTATTCAGGTTGGATGTAGATAATGACATTGCATTAGGATCAGAAATCTCGTGTTTTGATGCTAATTTGAACCACTTATCAAACAAAACAAAAGGATCTTTTTCTTCTAGTTTTGATGACCCAATCTTCATTAAAAAATCCTATTTTAGAATTAACAAGTTTTGATTATACAATTCTCTTGTTAGACTGTATTGCTTAAATTTGATTTTTAATAAAAAATCACACACAATACTATTATAAACATACTCAAAAGAAAAAAAAATGGAACATAAAACAGATATTTTATCGGGTAAGCGTGGCTTAATAATGGGAGTTGCCAATAATCGATCTATTGCTTGGGGCATAGCTAAAGCATGCTCAAATAGTGGAGCAGAATTAGCATTCACTTATCAAGGTGAGGCTATTGAAAAAAGAATAATTCCTCTAGCAAAAGAGTTGAATTCTACAAATGTTTTTGAATGTGATGTTTCGGATTCTAAGAGTGTAGATAGAACCTTCAATGAAATTGAAAAACTATGGGGAAAAATTGATTTTGTTGTTCATGCAATAGGTTTTTCAGATAAAAATGAATTGGACGGAAGGTACATTGATACAACAGAAAAAAATTTCATCAACACTTTGAATATTTCTTGTTATTCATTTACTGCTGTCGCTCAACGAGCAGAAAAATTAATGAAGGATGGCGGATCACTCTTAACCCTTACTTACTATGGTGCTGAAAAAGTTATGCCACACTATAATGTAATGGGTATTGCGAAAGCAGGATTAGAAACAAGTGTTAAGTACCTTGCAAAAGATCTTGGATCTCAAAATATAAGAGTTAACGCAATATCTGCCGGTCCAATAAAAACTTTGGCCGCTTCAGGAATTGGGGACTTTAGATATATCCTTAAATGGAATGAATATAATTCACCTTTAAAAAGAACCGTATCAATTGATGAGGTTGGTAATTCAGCAATATACCTTCTTTCTGATCTATCTTCAGGTGTAACAGGGGAGATACATCACGTCGATTCAGGCTATAATATAATTGGAATGAAATCAGAAGATGCTCCTGATATTTCAACCGTTTAGGGTAAAAAAAAATGTCACATAATTCATTTGGTCGTCTTTTTCGTTTTACAACTTGGGGAGAATCTCACGGTCCCTCAATTGGTTGTGTTGTCGATGGAACACCACCTAGAATAGACTTAAGTGAAGATGATATTCAGGTCTGGCTTAATAAGAGAAGACCTGGTCAAAGTAAATATACAAGTCCAAGGCAAGAATCTGATCAGGTCAAAATACTTTCCGGTGTAATTGATGATGATGGCAAGCAGCTAACAACCGGAACTCCGATTTCCTTAATAATTGAAAATCAAGATCAAAGATCAAAAGACTATTCTGATATAAAAGATAAATTTCGCCCTGGTCATGCAGACTTTACCTATCTTTCAAAATACGGAATAAGAGATATTAGAGGTGGCGGTAGGCAATCAGCAAGGGAAACTGCAATGAGAGTGGCTGCAGGTGCAATTGCCAGAAAAATAATACCAGATATTCAAATAGAAGGTGCTTTGGTTCAACTGGGTGAACATAAAATAAATAAGGCTAATTGGAATTCTGATTATATCAACCAAAATCCATTCTGGTCACCAGACCCTAGTACTATTGACGTCTGGGAGGAATATATAGAAAAACTAATAAAAGATGGTGATAGCTGTGGAGCAATCATAGAGCTAAGAGCTAAAAATGTTCCAATTGGTCTTGGTGCTCCAATCTATGGAAAGTTAGATGCTGATATCTCAAATGCAATTATGAGTATTAATGCCGTTAAGGGTGTAGAAATAGGCAATGGATTTGAAGCAGCATCAATTACAGGAAGTGAAAACTCTGATGAAATGTTTATGGAAAACAATAATCCTTCATTTAAATCAAATAATTCAGGTGGCATACTTGGAGGTATCTCATCAGGCCAAGATATCATTGTTAGATTCGCAATAAAACCAACATCATCAATAAGAAATTTACAAAAGACAGTTGATAAAGAAGGTAAGGATACCGACATATCAACAAAAGGAAGACATGATCCTTGTGTTGGGATTAGAGCTGTACCGGTTGGTGAAGCAATGATTGCATGTGTTTTAGCCGATCACTTTTTAAGGAATAGAGCTCAAAACGGATAATTATATTTACTTAGGATTAACTACCTTAAGATCTGGCGATTGTATTTTTAAAATACCTAAAACTTTTTCTACTATATCCTCACTTACTAACTTTGCCTCAACATACATTTCCTCGGGTGATGCGTGAGAGATAAATTTATCGGGAAGAATCAGGTTTCTTATCTTCAATCCATTATCTAGTAGAGCATTATTTGATAATAAGGATAAAACTGACGATCCGAAACCTCCAAATGAACCCTCTTCTATAGTTATTATTACCTCATGATTTTTAGCAGCAGAAATAATTAATTTTTCATCTAATGGTTTTGCAAAGCGTGCATCAATTACTGATGCTGATAAACCCATAGAGTTTAGTTTTTCTGAAGCTTTTTTAACTTCAAATAATCTGGCACCTAGGTTTATTATAGCAACCTTTGAACCCTCTGAAATTATTCGTCCTTTTCCTATTTCGAGAGGTTTATAGGATTCGGGTATCTTTACCCCCTCTCCACTTCCTCTTGGGTATCGAAAAGATATAGGCCCTTCATTATAGAGGGCTGAAGTTTTGACCATCCTTGCTAACTCTAACTCATCTGAAGCTGCCATAACAACAAAATTAGGAAGTGTAGAAAGAAAGGCTATATCAAAACTACCGGCGTGAGTTGGCCCATCAGCTCCAACCAAACCAGCACGATCAATTGCGAATTTTACTGGTAAATTTTGAATAGCAACATCATGAATAATTTGATCATAAGCTCTTTGAAGGAATGTTGAATAGATTGCTACAAATGGTTTAAGTCCTTCAGTAGACAAACCTGCTGCAAAAGTAACAGCATGTTGCTCTGCAATACCTACATCAAAAAATCTATTTGGAAACTTTTTCTGAAACTTATCTAATCCAGTACCGGATGGCATTGCAGCAGATATTCCTATTATATCATTATCTATCTCCGCCTCTTTAATAAGCGCCTCAGAAAAAATATTTGTATAAGATTTTTTAACGCTAGGTGATTTTTGTTGTTCACCTGTAGTGATGTTGAATTTAGAAACGCCGTGATATTTTTCATCAGATTTTTCTGCAGGTAAATACCCTTTACCCTTTTGAGTTACTACATGAATCAATATAGGCCCATGGTCGGAGTCTTTAATATTTCTCATAACAGGCAGTAAATGATCAAGGTTATGACCATCAATTGGGCCAACATAATAAAACCCCATTGCCTCAAACAGAGTACCATCACCAGACATAGTTCTTGTTATTTCATCAGCTTTTTTTGCACTTTTTTCAATAGTTTTAGGTAATTTTTCAACAATATTTTTAGCAAAATTTCTAAACTCTAGGTATTTTTCTCCTGATATAAGTTTAGCTAAATAAGCACTCATAGCTCCTGTAGGGGGAGCTATCGACATATCATTATCATTCAAAATTACGATTAATTTCGACTTTAAGGCACCGGCATTATTCATAGCCTCGTAAGCCTGGCCTGCGCTCATGGCTCCATCACCAAGGACGCATATTATATTGTTGTCTTGACCTTTTAGATCTCTAGCAATTGCTATCCCTAGCCCAGATGAAACTGAGGTTGAGCTATGACCTGCTCCAAATACATCAAATTCACTTTCATCTCTTTTAGCAAAACCTGATAGACCATTTTTTTGTCTCAACGTACCCATTGAATGGCGTCTTCCTGTTAAAATCTTATGAGGATAACTTTGATGACCGACATCCCAGATTAATTTGTCATTTGGAGTATCAAAAACACTATGCAAAGCAACTGTAAGCTCTACAACACCAAGTCCGGCTCCAAGATGGCCGCCTGTTTTAGAAACCGATTGAATAGTTTCTTGTCTAAGTTCATCCGCAAGAGATTTTAACTCTACATCTGATAGATTTCTCAAATCCTTTGGTGAATCAATTTTATCTAATAATGGTGTGTCTTTTATATTCATTTTATAATTTTCATATAATAAATTAAAATTCTCTTTCTTTAACAAAATTAACTACGTCAACTAGTGTTGAAGGTATTTCATCAAATACACTTAGAGAAGAAATAGAATAATCGCAATATTTATTAATTTCCAATCTTGACTGATCTATATCGTAATAATCCAAAAATGTTGTTTTATTGTTCTTAAGATCGCTTCCAGTCTTTTTGCCTATAATACCTGAATCACCTACTACATCAAGAATGTCATCTGTAATCTGAAAGGCTAATCCAAGATTATCTCCGAAATTCCTTAACGCTCCTCGCCTTAAGTCATCAGCATTTGATATAATTGCTCCTGCCTGGCAAGCAAAGCTAATTAAATTTGCAGTTTTCATTTTATACATCTTTAATAAATCATCCAAACTCAAACCCTTGTCTTGACTAGATCTTATGTCTATTGCTTGGCCACCAACCATACCCTTATTTCCAACCATATTTGAAAAAAGATTTACCAATTCAATTTGATTTTTTGGTTCGATACTTTTAAAGCTTCCGGAAAGAATTTCAAAAGCTAATGTCTGAAGTCCATCACCCACAAGTATAGCAGTTGCTTCATCAAAATATTTATGACTCGATGGCTTTCCCCTTCTTAAGTCATCATTATCTATTGCGGGTAAATCATCATGGACCAGTGAATAGACGTGAAGCAGCTCTATAGCGGAAGAAATTTTAATTATATCTTCATTGTCTATATCAAAAAAGGATGAGCACTCTATGGCAAGAAATGGTCGTAACCTTTTTCCTCCGCCTAAGACTGAATAGCGCATAGCATCATTCAAGATTTTATCAACTTCTGGCGAAGGAAGTAAAATTTCTTCAAGGGATTTTTCAATTATCTCAGCAGTAAACTGGAGGGATTTTCTAAACTTATCATCCATTAACTTTAAATTTCATCTAAAGGTTCGGAACTAAAATCACCATCAGGCTGAGTAATAATTTTATCAACCTTCATTTTAGCTTTCTCTAATTTTGATTCACAATGAGACTTTAAAGCCTCACCTCTTTCATAGATTGATATTGAATCTTCTAAATCAATATCACCTCTTTCAAGGCGACCAACTATTTCCTCTAGTTCAGTTAGCGCCTCTTCAAAAGATAGTTTTTTTATATCACTTTTAATTTCAATTTTTTTATTCATTTAATTAACCACCACTATTAAGCCTTTGTATATAATATTACCCCATTTATATCTTTTTTTGCTACAATTAATTCACGCATTAAAAGGCAATTCAAATGCGCAATACTTTCACCAGTAGCCATCAATAAAACATCATCAGAAATTTTCCTTTTAAATAAAACAGAAAAAACATCTATAGCTCGTTTAGGTTCTTCACATAAATCGAGAAGGCGATTAAGATTCCTCTCATGACCCTCAATTAAACTGTCAAGACGTTCGTGTAACCCTCTAAAGGGTTCGTTGTGTGCAGGTAAAACAAGAACATTATTCGGAACCCTTTTTTTTATATTACGGCAGCTTTCTATCCAATCTTCTAATGGATTGGATAATGGTTCAGTGGGAAAGACACTTACATTTGATGAAATCTTAGGGAGGACCTGATCACCTGAAATCAATATATTTAGATCTTTATTGTATAGGCAAGCATGCTCTGGGCAATGACCGCTCCCAACGACAATTTCCCATTCATATTCACCTATAGTAATTATTTCTTCATCGCGTATACGCCTGTAGTTATCAGGTAGTTTAGAAACAGCCCTACCAAAACCTCCAAAACGTTCAGCATAGGCATCAAGTTGATCCTCATTAAAGCCTGCACCTTTATATAAATCCCTTCCTTCCTTAGGAGCCTCTCTTCCTGTATCTGCCACTAAAACTCTACACATCAAATATTCTGACCTTGACATATACAAGGGAGCGGAAAACTTCCTTGAAATCCACCCAGCTAAGCCAACATGATCAGGGTGTAAATGAGTAACTATAACTTTTTCTACATTTTTTGACTTCATGTCCCCATCAAAGCATTTTCGCCAATTAGATTTAATTTCAGCTGAAGCAATACCTGTATCAATAATTGACCAGCCATCTCCATCTTCTAAAACCCACAAATTAATATGATTTAAAGCAAAAGGAAGAGGCATTCTTACCCAGTAAATACCATTTGCAACTTTTAACATTCTACCTGGTTCAGGAGTTTCAGAAAACGGGTAAACAATATTATGAGCCCCTTTTTCTTTACCCTCTTTTAATATCTCCATCTAGAAATCCTCAAATATACTATCAATTCTTTTCATTTCTAGTTCAGGAATTTCTGAACAAATTGTTTTTGATAAACCAATACTATTAGTTAAAATTTGTGTTGAAAAAAAAGTGGCCATATCTTTTTTGCTTTGATGAAATTCACTATTATTATTTTTTTTTGATGATAGTGCTCCTTTAATTAGATAGTGAGCTCCTGCGGTTATTCCGAATAAATCCAAGTAATTAGAAGCTACAAACAAAGCAGAGTAATTTTCATTGGATCGTATTCTCTCTGATAATTTATTAGTTGATAATCTTAGGTTCTCAATCGATTGTGAAAAAATTTCAGATATTAATTTAAAATCATTATCGGATTCTCTTAAGCACATTGACAACGTATCATCTAAATCAGCTATAAAATCTTTTATAGCCCTTCCATCTTCTATGAGTAATTTTCTCATAACTAAATCAATTGCTTGAATACCATTAGTACCCTCATAAATTGGGGCTATCCTTGAGTCTCTAAAAAACTGTGCTGCTCCAGTTTCTTCTACAAAGCCCATTCCACCGTGAACTTGTATTCCTAGCGATGCTACTTCAACACCGATATCAGTAGACCAAGATTTAGATACTGGAGTTAAAAGATCAGCTTTTAGTTTAAACTTTTCTCTTAATAATCTATCAGGATGTGTCTCTGATAAATCAATAGCAATTGCATTGTCATAACAAAGCGCCCTGGAGGCTTCAGTTAAAGTTTTCATTTTTAACAACATTTTAGAAACATCTGGATGATTAATTATTTCTACACTTTTGGGATCATCATTCTTAAAATGCTTACCTTGCTTTCTATCACGTGCATATAGCAATGATTGTTGAAGAGCTCTTTCTGCTATACCAACTCCCTGCATACCAACATTAAGTCTTGCATTATTCATCATGGTAAACATGCATGCTAGGCCGTTATTTTCTTGTCCAAGTAAGTAACCTGTGGCCCTATCCTTGTCGCCAAATGACATGACGCATGTTGGAGAAGCATGAATACCTAGCTTCTTTTCTATTCCAATACATTTCAAATCATTTCTTTTTATTTCACACCCTTCATCATCTTCTAAAAACTTTGGGACTATAAAAAGCGATATGCCCTTGTTTCCCAAAGGAGCACCGTCAATTCTAGCCAAAACAAGATGTATTATATTTTCTGACATATCGTGCTCACCAAAGGTAATGTATATTTTAGTACCCTTAATTCCGTATGTTCCATCAATATTCTTTTTTGCACTTGTATTAAGAGAGCCTACATCTGATCCTGCTTGAGGTTCGGTAAGATTCATTGTACCTGACCACTCACCTGTTAAAAGTTTTGGAAGATATTTCTTTTTTTGAAGTTCAGTTCCGTGTTGATTTATTGCCTCAATTGCTCCCTGTGTAAGCATTGGACAAAGAGAAAAGCTCATATTAGCAGAGTTCCATAGTTCTTGTGTCATTACCGCTAAAGTTCGAGGAAGTCCTTGCCCTCCATACTCTGGTGAACCCGATATAGTTCCCCAGGATGAATCAATAAATTTTTTGTAAGCTTCCTTAAATCCAGGCGGAGTAATAACATTATCAGCCTCTAACTTTGAACCTATCTTGTCACCAGAGTGATTTAATGGAGCAATGGTAGAGTCAGCAAGTCTAGCAGCCTCTACTAGCAAAGACTCAATAAAGTCATCATTAATATCTGGCCATACGCCAGAATGTTCTATTTCAGAAAAACTTGCCATATTCTTTAAAGCAAAAATCATTTGCTTAACTGGTGATACAAATGTCATAAGAACCCCTAGCTTTTCTTCACTAATTAACTTTAGATGTAGGATGTAGTATACACAAATTATATTAAATAAAGGATTTTTATAAAGCATAAGTTTTAGAAATGATAAAAATTAAAAAAACCAATATAAGTACTATTAACAGTGCCTGTCATGAATTAGCCAAAGGTAGCCTCATAGCCTTTCCCACAGAAACTGTTTATGGATTGGGTGCAGATGCTACAAATGATACGGCTGTAGCAAAAATATTCTCAAATAAAGAAAGGCCTTCTTTCAATCCTCTGATAGTTCATATCTCATCAATAGATCAAGCACAAAAAATCTCTATTTTTAATGAAAAAATTGAAAATCTTACCGATAAGTTCTGGCCAGGTCCTCTGACTATTATTCTTGAAAAAACTAAAGACTCTAAAATTAGTCCACTAGTCAGCGCTGGGTTAAAAACAATTGCTTTAAGGCAGCCAAATAATAAAACAGCACTTAGTCTTATCAAAAAGTTTAAAAAACCAATAGCAGCACCAAGCGCTAATAAATTTGGATTTTTAAGCCCAACTTCTGCATCTCATGTTAAAAAACAATTCACTAATAATGATGATATTTCATTCATAATTGATGATGGAAAAACAAATATTGGAATTGAAAGTACGGTTCTAGGATTAAATTTAGAAAATAAAGTAATTATTTATAGGCATGGTGGAATTACAAAAGAAGAAATTGAAGAAACAATAAATGAGAAAGTTTCAACTTTTACCATTGATGATAGTTCAAATAAAATAAAAATTTCTCCAGGAATGATTAAAAAACACTATGCTCCAAAAGTATCCTTAAGGATAAATGCTTTAGAGGCTCAGGATAATGAAATTTTTATTGGATTTGGCTCAGAGTATAGCGAACCAAACCTTAGTAAAAGAGGGGATTTAAATGAAGCAGCGGCAAATCTTTTTTTTCTATTAGAGAAATACGAAGACGAAGGAAAAAGTATTTGCATTGCGCCAATTCCAAATAAAGGGATCGGAGCGGCTATTAATGATAGATTAGAAAGAGCTTCCTCATAGTTACCTTAAGGATGGTAAAACATAATCTTTAAACTGCTCTCTTAGTGTTAACTTTTGAATTTTTCCAGTTGCTGTATGAGGAATTTCTTCAACAAAAACTACATCATCAGGCATCCACCACTTGGCAAGCTTATCCTCAAGATATGATAAAACTTCCTTAGTATCGGGAGTTCTATTTTCATTAGCCACACAAATCAGCAAGGGGCGCTCATCCCACTTAGGATGAACAACTCCAATTACCGCAGCCTCAGCTATATCAGGATGACCAACTGCAATATTTTCTAGCTCAATTGATGAAATCCATTCACCGCCTGACTTAATTACATCTTTCGATCTATCTGTAATTTGCATAAACCCTAGCTCGTCAATTGTAGCAACATCCCCGGTATCAAAATAACCATCCTCATCCAGGATTTCACCTCCCTCATCTTTCATGTACTTACTGGAAACAAAGGGTCCCCTTACTTTTAAATGACCAAAATCTTTTCCATTCCATGGTAGGTCTTTATTTTCATCATCTGTAATCTTCATCTCAACCATATAGGAGGCTCGTCCTTGTTTTAATTTAATATTAATTTTTTCCTCAAAACTTAAATCCTCCATACCATGTTTAAATGCTCCTATTGTTCCCAAAGGTGACATCTCTGTCATTCCCCATGCATGCATAACTGAAACATTGTAATCTTTTTCAAACTTTTCGAGCATTACTCTTGGTACTGCTGAACCCCCAATAGCTACTCTTTCTAAATAGGGTAATTCAAGATTATTAGCTTCTAGGTACTGCAATAGCATTAACCATACAGTTGGAACTGCAGCTGTAAAAGTAACCTTTTCTTCAGTAAGAAGTTGATAAATACTTTCACCATCCATATTCATACCAGGCATTACCACCTTACACCCAGCCATTGGAGCTGAAAAAGATAATCCCCAGGCATTTGCATGAAACATTGGCACTACCGGCATAACAGAATCAGTTGATTTAATTCCCATTGCGTCAGCATTATTTGCCACTAACGTATGAAGAACATTAGACTTATGAGAATAAAGAACGCCTTTTGGATTACCTGTAGTCCCTGAGGTATAGCAAAGTCCACATGCGTCAGTTTCTTCAACTTTTAACCAACTATAATTATCGTCCTCAGCGTTAATCATTTCCTCATAACAGAAAACATTTTTTAGCTTTGTTTCAGGCATATTTTCTATATCAGTTAAAAATATAAATCCTTTTACATTTGTGATTTTAGATTCAATCGTTTCAAGAATTTTAACAAAACTTATATCTAAAATAATATATTTATTATCCGCATGATTAATAATGTACTCAAGCTGTTCAAGGAAAAGTCTTGGATTAAGTGTGTGATAAATAGCGCCTACGCCTGTAATTCCGTACCAAGTCTCTAGGTGACGGTGAGTATTCCAGGCTAAGGTTCCGATAACATCAGATTTTTCCACACCTATCTTAATTAATGCTTTAGAAAATTTACGAGCCCTGGAATGTATTTCAGAATAATTCGTTCTATGAATATCACCTTCAACTTTTCTAGTAACTATTTCTCTTTCACCGTGATGAAGGCTAGCGTGATCAATAAACGTATGAACAAGTAAAGGCCAATCCTGCATTAATCCTTTCATAGATAACTCCTATTCTTTTTTTTAATTATTATAATATTCAGAAATACTTATTCATCAACTTTTTTAGAAACATAAACACATAACTGCGTATCACCTACAATTTTTTTCTTAGCAATTTCAAACCCAAAAATGTTCTCAGCCTCATCTCTGGAGGAGGATTCTGCAATTAATATTGCTTTTTCATTAATCCACCCTTTTTTTAAAAAATCTTCAATAGCGATTTTTGTTTTAAATGAATCTTTATAAGGAGGGTCTGAAAATATAAGATCTACAGGACTTTGATTTTCCATGACATGTTTATCAATATTAATTACATCAGATCTTTTTACGTTAGATCTTTTTTCTAGTTTTAGTGATTTGATATTATTATTAATAGTTAAAATAGCCTGGCTTTCAATATCAACAAAATTACAAAAGCTTGCGCCGCGTGACAAGGCTTCGATCCCAAGAGACCCAGATCCAGAAAAAATATCAAGAACATTCATTCCTTCAAAATCAACACTAAACCCATGAATAAGGAAGTTAAATAAAGACTCTTTTACCCTTGCGCCCGTTGGTCTGGTGTTTTTCCCTTTTGGAGAATGGATAACTCTTCCAGAGAACTCGCCGCCTATAATTTTCATCAAATTAATCCTTAGTTAAGTTATAAATAAAAGTGATCTTTAAAGTTGTTTTTTAAAAAAGTATCAGAAACCTCTCTAACTTCTTCTTTTTTTAAATCACCCAAGCTAAAAGGCCCGTAAGATAATCTAATTAACCTATTAACCTCTAGGCCGATATAACTACAGACATTTCTTATTTCTCTATTTTTACCCTCGTGTAGCTTCATAGTAAGCCAAGAATTAGCACCGGTCGCCTTGCCTACAGAAATTTCTATTGGCATATAGTTAACTCCATCAATTTTGGAACCTTTTTCTAAAATTTTTAATCTCTTTAAGTTTATTCTACCGTGAACTCTTACCTTATATTCTCTTTCAAAATCGCTTTTAGGTAACTCCATATATCTAGAAAAAGAACCATTATTTGTGAGTAAAATTAAACCCTCGCTATTCATATCAAGCCTGCCAACTGCGATCACCTTCTTCATTTCTCTTGGTAAAATATTATAAATCGTTTTTCTATCTTCAGGATCGCTATTTGTAACCAAACAGCCAATCGGTTTATAAAAAAGCCAAACACGAAGATTTTTGGGCTTATAGATTTCTTTGCCATCAACTTTTACAACAGATCTCTCATTAACATTAATGGCGGGACTTGATATTGTTTCTTCGTCAATTTTAACTCTACCAGCAATTATCATTCTTTCAGCCTCTCGCCTACTAGAAAGCCCTGAGTTAGCTATGAATTTAGCAACCCTTTGATTCTCTTTTTTTGATTCATTTGTCATAATTAGTCTTATACTATCTTATTAAATAAAAATTAAAGGAATGAAATTGAAAAGTATTACTGAGAAAACAAATCATTTCATGAAAATTGCAATTAGCGAAGCACTTAAAGCAAAAAGAAGAGATGAAGTTCCGGTAGGATCAGTAATTATTGATAAACAAAATAATATTGTTTCAAAAAATGGTAACCGTATTATTGAGTTATCAGATCCAACAGCTCATGCAGAAATCTTATGTATCAGAGAAGCATCAGAAAAAATAAAAAATGAGAGACTTCTAGATTTTTCAATATTTACAACTTTAGAGCCTTGCTCAATGTGTGCCTCTGCAATATCATTTGCGCGCATAAAAACTGTTTACTTTGGAGCTTTTGATCCCAAAGGAGGTGCGATAGAAAATGGTATCAAACTTTATCATTCAAAATCTTGTAATTATAAACCAGATTTTTATGGTGGCTTTAAAGAAAAAGAATCTTCAGAAATATTAAAATCATATTTTAAAACAAAAAGACTATAATATTAATATTGATTTTAAGCTTCATCAAAGCTAAATAATTATAACAACTTAAATATTCAAAAAGGAAATAAAATGAATTTTGATCATAATGATAAAACCAAAGAACTAATTGCTCGTGTAGAAAAATTTATGGATGATTATGTTTATCCTAATGAAAAAGTTTATGAAGAACAAATGGCTGCTTTTGGAAATAATAGATGGCAAATTCCTCAAATACTTGAAGATTTAAAAGAAAAAGCTAGGGCTGAAGGCCTATGGAATTTATTTCTTCCTGAATCTGATAAAGGCGCAGGATTAACAAATGTTGAATACGCTCCATTATGTGAAATTTTTGGCAGAGTTGGATTTGCTGGTGAAGTATTTAATTGCTCAGCTCCAGATACCGGGAACATGGAAGTTATTGATAAATATGGTAATGAGGAACAAAAAGAAAAATGGTTAAAGCCCCTTCTTGCTGGAGAAATGCGCTCTGCATATCTTATGACTGAACCAGATGTAGCTTCTTCAGATGCTACGAATATCTCAACGACAATAGAAAAAGATGGCGATGAATACGTTATCAATGGAAGAAAGTGGTGGTCATCTGGTGTTATGGATCCTAGATGTAAAATCGCAATACTGATGGGCAAAACTAATCCAGAAGCTCCAAGACATCAACAGCAAAGTCAAATTTTAGTTCCACTGGATACTCCAGGTATTACAATAGTACGTCACTTACCTGTTTTTGGTTTTGATGATGCGCCTCATGGTCATTCCGAGGTTCTTTTAGAGAATGTTAGAGTTCCAAAAGAAAATCTTTTCCTTGGTGAAGGGCGTGGTTTTGAAATTAGTCAAGGACGTCTTGGTCCTGGTAGAATCCATCATTGTATGCGTGCAATTGGTGTAGCTGAAAGAACTCTTGCTAAAATGGCAAAAAGATTACTAACAAGAGAGACTTTTGGTAAAAAAATTGCTGAACATCCTGTTTGGGAAGAAAGAATTGCAAAAGCTAGAATTGAAATAGAAAGCTCAAGGTTACTTACCATGAAAGCAGCATATATGATGGATACTGTAGGAAATAAAGTTGCTCGTGCAGAAATTGCTATGATTAAAGTTTTAGCACCAAAAATGCTTTGTAGTATTGTTGACGATGCTATTCAGGCTCACGGTGGCGGTGGTGTAACTACTGATTTTGGTCTTGGTAAAACATATGCAGCTGCAAGAGTTTTAAGGTTAGTTGATGGCCCTGATGAGGTTCATAGTAGAACCATCGCAAGAATTGAGTTTAAGAAATACAAAGAAGAATTAGAATCTGCTTTAAAATAGTATCTAATTATCCTTAAGTAATATTAAATTATTTACCTTCATAATTCCATTTATAATGTGGAGGTGTAGGACCTTTTATTCTTTCATCAGATTGCATTTGCTCCCAAGTATGGGATAGAATTCCAACTGAACGAGATAAACAGAATAATCCGCGCGCAAGTGGAGGTGGGCAGCCTAACTCAGCAAAAATAACAGCTGTTGCCCCATCAATATTCATAGGGATGGTATTTTTTTTATTCAATTCATTTTCAATTTCACGGCCTATTTGAACATAATTCCCACTAATTTCACCATCATCTACAGCTTTATCAACTAGCTCTAAAAGCCTTGGTGTTCTTGGGTCTTGTGGCTTATGAAATCGATGTCCAAAGCCTGGAATAAAGCCACCATTAGTTTTTTTATTTTCTTTTAATATTTGATTCAGATTTTCAATACCTTGACTTTCTACTTCAATATATAATTCAAGAGCTTGCTGTCCGGCACCTCCATGGACGTCACCCAGCATATTAATTCCTGTTGCTAGGGAATTGTTAATACCAACTCCACAAGTTGCTGACATTCGAGCAGCGGCTATTGAGGGAGCCTGTGGACCATGATCGACAGCAGCAACTAAAGCCGCTTCAAGAAGATATGATTTTTTTTGATTTAAGTTTTCACCAGTTGTCATAAGCCATATCATTTCAACAAAACTTTTATTACCTATTAAATTCTGAATAGGCTCACCTCTTAGAGATATAGACCCTGGTTCCATCTCAATAATTTCCGTACTCCACCAATCAGAAACATCACTCATATTACTCCCTCCTCCTTTAATTTATTAATTGCAGCATCATTAAGACCTAAACTATTGTATATTTTATTATTATCTTCTCCCAATAAAGGTGGATTACCTGCTACAGTAAGGTGTTTTCCATCGAATAAAGCTGCAGTTTTTAAAACATCAATATTTTTTTCTAACCCAGGTATATTTTCTAAATTTTCTAACAAACCCCTTTTGGTTATTTGTGGATGATTGAGAATCTCTGGTATAGTTAAGACTGGTCCAGCAGGGACACTTTTTTGATTGAGTTCTTCGATCCATTTTTCAGCAGGCCTTGTGGTTAAGACGGTTTCAAGTTCTGCTTTTAATCTTAAACGATTTTTCTTACGCTTTTCTCTGTTAGAAAAATCAGGGTTATCAATTAAATCTTCCCTACCGAGATGTCTAGCTAATAATTCCCATTGCTCATCTTTGTTTGCAGCTATATTTAAAATTCCATCCTTTGCTTGAAAAGATCCTGACGGAGCACTTGTAAAGTTTTCATTTCCTTGAGCTTTAGGAATAACACCACCTATCAGATAATTAGATACTACCCATCCCATAGTAACTAGTGTCGCTTCTAACATAGAAATATCAATAAAACTTCCACCTTCAGGATTGTTGAGTGCTGCAGAGACGGCCATAGCGGCTGTTAAACCTCCGATAGTATCAGATATTGGATACCCAACTCGAAAAGGATTATTTTCAGAATCTCCCGTAATTGTCATAACACCAGATAAACCTTGAACAATCTGATCATACGCAGGATTTTGAGCTAGAGGACCATCTTGACCAAAGCCAGTTATTGCACAATAGATAAGTTTAGGATTATTTTTTTTTAATTTTTTATAATCCAGCCCTAATCGATCCATAACACCTGGACGAAAATTCTCAACTAAGGCATCACATTCTCTAACAAGTTTTCGAAAAATTGACTTACCTTTTTTTGACTTAAGATTGAGCGTAATAGACTTTTTTCCAGAGTTTTGAGCTAAAAAACTAATACCCATTCCCTTTGAGTTTAGCTCTGGATTAGCACCAAGGTTTCTAGCAAGGTCCCCCTTTATAGGTGTTTCTAGCTTAATAACCTCAGCACCAAGATTTGCCAATTGATAGGTACAAAAAGGACCTGCCAAAACATTGGTAAGATCTAAAATACGCTTTCCTTTTAATGGTTTCATTATAATTTCTCAAAACATTCATTTTATAATTAATATTTTATAGATAAGTTAGTTTAATAATAAATTCATAAATAACTATTAATGTATACTTTTATGATTTATATAGATTTTCCTACATTTTGGAGATTAAAGTGACGAAAGATTGGACAAAAGACAGCTGGAGAAAGAAACCAATAGTTCAGGTTCCTGATTATGATGACCAAAAGCTTGTAAAAGATGTCGAAGGTCGTCTTAGCACCTACCCGCCTTTAGTATTCGCCGGCGAGGCTAGGAATCTTAAAGAAGATTTAGCAAAAGTATGTCGTGGAGAAGCCTTTCTTCTTCAAGGAGGTGACTGCGCCGAGAGCTTTGCCGAACATCTTCCTGATAATATTCGCGATACATTTAGAGTGATTTTACAAATGGCTATCGTTTTAACTTTTGGTGCTGGAAGACCAGTGGTAAAAGTTGGGAGAATGGCTGGGCAATTTGCTAAGCCAAGATCTTCATCGATTGAAAAACAAGGTGATATTGAGCTTCCTAGTTACAGGGGTGATATTATCAATGATATAGAATTTGATAAATCTGTAAGAAATCCTGATCCTGAACGTCAAATAATGGCATATCGACAAGCAGCTTCAACATTAAACCTTCTGAGAGCTTTTGCTCAAGGTGGTTATGCAAACCTCGATCATGTCCACCAATGGAACTTAGACTTTGTAAAGGAAAGCAAGCAAGGAGAGCAATATGAAGCGCTTGCCGAAAGAATTTCTGAGTCACTTAATTTTATGAATGCAGTTGGGATTAATTCAACAACTACAGCAAAACTTAGGTCTGTAGACTTTTATACGAGCCATGAGTCTTTGCTTCTTGGGTACGAAGAATCCTTAACTAGACTAGATTCAACTTCTGATGATTGGTATGATACTTCTGCTCATATGCTTTGGATTGGTGATAGAACGCGTCAACCAGATGGTGCTCACATTGAATTTGTTAGAGGTATAAAGAATCCCATTGGCTTAAAATGCGGACCATCATTAGATCCGGAAGAACTAATAAGATTAATTGATATTATTAATCCTGATAATGAAGAAGGTAGGCTGACGTTAATTACAAGGTTTGGAGAAAACAATGTTGAGAAACATCTTCCCAGTCTTATTAAGCGAGTAAAGTCTGAAGGACGAAACGTTGTGTGGTCATGCGATCCAATGCATGGAAACACTATAACCTCTTCAACTGGTTATAAAACTAGACCCTTAGATAAAATAATTAATGAAGTAAAAGACTTTATCGGAGTTCATAATTCTGAAGGCACATATGCCGGTGGCATTCATGTTGAAATGACTGGTCAAAATGTTACAGAATGTACTGGTGGTACTCAAAAAATTTCTGAGGAAGATCTTGCTGATCGATATCATACTCATTGCGACCCAAGATTAAACGCTAACCAGTCACTAGATCTAGCATTTTTAATTTCAGAAAAATTAAAAGAAATAAGATCTTAATTCTTAAGAAATATTAACTACTACACGCCCTCTAACTTGGCCTTCGATTATAGCTTTAGCAAATTTTGGAATTTCATCTAGTGAGGTTTCAACCACCATTTCACTTAACTTTTTCATATCGAGATCTTTACTTAATCTACCCCAAGCCCTTTCTCTTTTACTAATAGGGGCCATAACTGAATCTATTCCAATTAATGAAACACCCCTTAAAATAAATGGCAAAACCGTAGCTGGTAAATCCATTCCTTGGGCGAGGCCGCAAGCTGAAACTGCTCCACCATATTTCGTTTGCGCCAAGACATTAACAAGGGTTTGGCTACCAACTGAGTCAATTGCACCTACCCATCGTTCTTTTCCCAAAGGCCTTGATGGTTCGGATAACTCATTTCTATCGATAATAGATTGAGCCCCCAAGCTTTTTAAATAATCGGTCTCTGATAAACGCCCTGTTGAGGCTATAACAGAATACCCAAGTGATGAAAGGATAGAAATTGCTACTGACCCAACACCTCCCGAAGAACCTGTTACAAGAATATCGCCATCAGTTGGTTTAATATTAGAATCTTCAAGACCTAAAACACATAACATTGCTGTATAGCCTGCAGTTCCAATTGCCATAGCTTGTTTATTTGAAATATTCTCGGGTAACTTTATTAAATGATTTGAGCTAACCCTTGCCCTTTCAGAATAACCACCAAAGTGGCTTTCTGATAATCCAAAACCATTTAAAACAACCCTATCACCAATAGAAAAATTTGAATCCTCCGATGATCTAACAACACCGCTGAAGTCTATCCCAGGTATCATTGGAAAAGTTCTTACAATTGGCGATGACCCAGTCATGGCTAATCCATCCTTATAATTCAAAGACGAATGGGTCACATCAACAACTACATTACCCTCCATTAAATCATTCTCAGAAATATCTACTAAGTTAATAGTTTGTTTATCGTCAACTTTTTCAATTTTTAATGCACGAAATAAATCAGTCATAAGAATCTCCTTTTTTATCTTACAAATTTCATTGGCTTTCCAAGAGGGTCGGTAATTACATCTTCCCTCATCACAATATTATTCCTAATGACAGTCATTACAGGCCATCCTTTGATATCCATACCATTATACGGCGTCCACCCACACTTACTTAGGATCCAATCATTAGTAATTTTTCTTTCTTTATTCATATCAACAATTGTAAAATCGGCATCAAAGCCAATCTTTATTTGACCCTTACCTTTAATTTTAAAAAGGTTAGTTGGGTTGAAGCTTGTTAATTCAACAAATCTTTGTAATGTTAATTTTCCGTTGTTAACATGATTTAGCATAACCGGAACAAGTGTTTGAACACCTGGCATACCAGATGGTGAATTAGGATAATCAACATCTTTTTCTTCTCTTGAATGAGGCGCATGATCTGAACCTATTATATCAGCTGTCCCATTTGTAATTCCATCCCATAATTTATTTTGATGGTCTAAATTTCTAATGGGAGGATTCATTTGGGCATAATTACCCATACTGTTATAACAATCAGGCGCACTTAAGGTTAGGTGCTGAGGGGTAATCTCTACAGATGCAATATCTTTATTTTTTGATAAGAACTCAATTTCTTGACCGCTCGAAACATGAAGAATATGTATATTTTTTTTATTCTTTCTTGCTATATTAACTATTCTTTGAGTTGCCTTAAGGCATTGCTCATCATTTCTCCAAACTTCGTGAGAATTAGTATCACCTTTTATTTGAAATTTTTTTCTTTGCTCAAGAAGGTCCTGATCTTCGCAATGAAAAGATGCTCTGTTATTTATTTTTGACAAAATCTTATCTAAATCTTCATCACCCGATACCAATAAAGTGCCCGTACTTAAACCCATAAATACTTTTACTCCACAACAACCTTCAATTTTTTCTAAATCTGGTAGCTCTAGATAATTATCAGGAGTTCCACCAACATAAAAAGCGTAATCACAATGAAGTCTTCCCTTTGCTCTACTAAATTTATCCATTAAAGCTGCTTCATTTGTTGTTGAAGGTTCTGTATTTGGCATTTCAAAAACACCTGTTACTCCACCCAAAACAGCGGCTTTAGTACCTGAACTTAAATCTTCCTTATGTTCACCGCCCGGCTCTCTAAAGTGAACCTGTGTATCAATAACACCTGGTAATAAATGTAAATCCTTAAGATCAATAATTTCTTTTGCATCAGACTTTGAGAAATCGCCAATTTCTACTATCTTGCCATCTCTTACGGCAATATCAGAAACATAAGTTTTATTGTGCGTAACTATAGTTGATCCTTTATAGATTGTATCAAATGACATTGCTTCCTACCTTAGTTTTTATAGATTTTATGAAACGACATTGTTTCTTTTACCTTAGTTACTTATAATTGATAACTATAATTATAGAAGATTATTATGGCTATGAAAAAACAATTAATTAAATTATCTGATCGCTCAGTAATGTCGATAAATGGGGCTGATGCAGAGAAATTTCTTCAGGGGATAATCACCTGTAATGTTTTAGAGATATCTAATAATTCTATTTATGGTTCAATTTTAACACCCCAAGGGAAATTACTTTATGATTTTATTATTTACAGATATGAAAGGGAATTTCTTCTTGATACCTCAAAAATAATTTTTGATGATTTAAAAAAATTACTCAATATGTATAAGTTAAGGTCAAAAGTTAACTTGGAAGATAGGAATGATTTATCTGTTTTTGTTGATTTAAATAATACAAAAGAAAATAGTAAGAATATTGATCCTAGGTATCATAAAATGGGGACCAGAGAAATTCTCAATTCTAATAATGCAATTTCAAGTACTAAAGAAACCGTTTATGAGAAACAGAAAATTAACCTTGGCATTGCGGAGGTAGGAAGTGATATTAAGCCTGGTGAAGTTTTTCCTATGGAAGCTAATATTGATTATTTAAAGGGAATTGATTTTAAAAAAGGTTGTTTTATTGGGCAAGAAGTTAGCTCAAGGATGTACAGAAAAGGAAATGCAAAGAAAAGAATAGTTACTTTTAGAAGCAACGATAACTTTACTAACAATGAAGAAATAGTCTATAATGATCGAATAATTGGTAGGATGATAAATAAAATAGATGATTGCGGCATAGCTTTAATCAAGATTGAAACAATTACCAATCTCAAAGTAAAGACACTCTCAATTACGTCTGAAAATGAAAAAAAAAATATGGTAATTAGTTTTCCAGAATTTTTTCCTCAATAAATCTTTATTTTAAAATTAATATGAAAAAACAAAATTTAAAAAATACACAGTATTTATCTGGCCCAGAAATTTTAAAAGAAATGAATATTTCTTGGTCAAAAGAAATGTCTAAAGAAACAAAAGATGATTATCAAAAGGTTTCTAGAGTTATTCCAGAAATAGAATGGCCCTTTTTTGCTCCTTATATTAAGGCAATAAATATCCTAAAAAAAGATATGAATGCAGTCATTCTTGCGCATAACTATCAAACTCCAGAAATTTTTCATTGTGTTAGCGATATAAAGGGCGACTCATTACAGTTGGCTAAGGAAGCTGGAAATGTTGAAGCGGATATAATTCTTCAATGTGGCGTACACTTTATGGCTGAAACATCTAAGTTACTGAATATGGATAAGACTGTTTTAATACCAAGCCTGCAAGCTGGGTGCTCGCTGGCTGAATCAATTACGGGTAATGATGTAAGGAAAATGAGAGAGGAACACCCAAATATACCAGTTGTAACTTATGTAAATACCTCAGCTGAAGTTAAAGCAGAATCAGATATTTGCTGCACATCATCAAATGCTTTGGAAATAGTTAATTCGTTCGATAGTGAAGAAATAATTTTTCTTCCTGACGAGTTTTTAGCTTTAAATGTAGCTAAAGAAACAAAGAAAAAAATTATTATGTGGAAAGGACGTTGTGAAGTCCATGAAGAATTTACACCCGAAGAAATAATTGAATTTAGAGAAAATGAACCTGGGGTTAAGGTTATAGCGCATCCAGAATGTTCCCCAGATGTACTTGAGGAATCAGATTTTTCTGGCTCAACATCAGCAATGATAAATTGGGTTAAGGATAACCAACCTGAGAAAGTTTTAATGGTAACCGAATGTTCAATGAGTGATAATATTTCAGTTGAAAATCCAAATGTAGAATTTGTAAGACCCTGTAATTTATGCCCCCATATGAAAACAATAAATCTACAAAATATACTCGAATCATTGTGGAATAAAGAACATGAAGTAACGATTGACCCTGAAATTGCTATAAAAGCAAAGCAAGCTGTTAATAAAATGATTGAATTATGATTCAAGGCACATTTACAAAAATCTCTATGGAAAAAATTATAAAAAATGCTCTTCTCGAAGATCTTGGTCAGAATGGTGATATAACAAGCGATTCAATCATTGACTCTGAAAATAGAAGCAATTTTTCTTTAGTGTCTAGATCAGATGGTATTTTATCTGGTTTACCTATAGCAAGTCTTACGTTTGAAACTATGGATAAGAATTTAGAATTTTCAACTGACTTAACTGATGGTGCTGAACTAAAAAAAGGTACTATTATTGGAAAAATTAAAGGAAATACTAGATCAATTCTCTCAGGTGAAAGAACTGCACTAAATTTTTTAAGTCACCTATCGGGTATTGCAACAGCTACAAACCAAATGGTTCAGTTAATCAAGAGTACAAAAGTAAAAATCGTCTCAACCAGGAAGACTACTCCCAATTTAAGAGTCTTAGAAAAAAATGCGGTGAAGAATGGTGGGGGAGTCAATCATAGGTTTGGTTTATATGATGGAATATTAATTAAAGACAATCATATCGCTATTTCTGGATCAATTAAAGAATCTGTTTTAAGGGCAAAAAGTAATTCTGGTCATATGGTAAAGGTTGAAATCGAAGTAGATAATCTATCACAATATAAAGAAGCTATAGAAACCAATGCCGATGCAATACTTTTAGATAATTTCAATTTAAAGGATTTAAAAAAAGCAGTAAGCCTTAATGAAAAAAATATTACTCTTGAAGCATCAGGAAAAATTAATCAAAATAATATTTCTGATATTGCGAGAACAGGTATTGATTTGATTTCATCAGGTTGGATTACCCATTCTTCACCAGCTTTAGATATTGGTTTAGATTACGAATAAAGGAAGTAAAAATGAAAGAACAAAAGGCTATTTTTATAACCGGTGCAGCAGGCGGGATGGGGAAGTCCACAGCAAAACTCTTTTTAGAAAAAGGATGGTTTGTTGGATGTTATGACATTGATAAAAATAACCTTATCAATCTAGAAAATGAACTTGGTAATGAAGGTATAATCTATGAATTACTTGATGTTACAAACAAAAGTCATTTTGAGGAATGTTTAAAAAAATTTTCAGCTCAAACAAATAGTAAGTTGGATATTTTGTTTAATAATGCTGGAATCACAGAAGGCGGTTTTTTTGATGAATTACCTTATGAAAACCATATTAAAATAATTAATATTAATATTATTGGCGTCATTAATGGTATTTATTCAGCCGCACCTTTGCTAAAAAATACAAAAAATTCACTCTGTATTTCAACATCTTCTTGCTCAGGTATCATGGGTATGGAAATGATTGCAACTTATTCAGCAACAAAACATGCTGTAAAAGGGCTAACCGAAGCCTTATCAGCAGAGTTTTCAAGATTTGGTACTAGGGTTTCCGATATCGTACCAGGTGTAATTGATACACCTATGATAGGTAAGGAAATAAGAGATAACCTTCCAAAATCAGGAGTGTGGAGATTAATCTCATCTGACGAAATAGCCAAAACAGTTTGGGAGTCTTATCAAAATGATCGCATTCACTGGTACGTACCTAGAGAACTTGAAGAATTAGAAAAGGAAGTAGCAAGTGACCCCATTGAGGCAAGAAATAAACTTAATAATTCAGGACCATTAAGCACAAATTAATTTTCGACTATTTGCTCTTTTGTATAATTTTTTGAGTTTCAGAAAGAAAACTTATAAGATCATTATCCTTACCTTTATTGATTTCTTTAGACCATTTGATTATTTTCAAAAATGATTCCGGTAAGCTTGGTATTACTGTTGGAGCTTCGCCAAACAATATCTCACCAGTGCCTCCGTTTATGGTAATGATATCACCCTCAACAACAAATACACCACCGCAATGAAATCTTTTATTTTCAAAATCAATTTTTATGTCTCTTGCCCCTGTAACGCATGTCTTATTTAACCCTCTAGCAACAACTGCTGCATGGCTTGTCATTCCACCCTGGCAAGTTAATACTCCAGTAGAATCATTCATTGCCTTAACATCATTAGGGCTTGTTTCCTTTAAAACTAGAATTGTGTTTCTTTTATTTTTACTAAAATCTTTTAATGTTAAATAATCAAAGACCACCTTTCCAGTCACAACACCTGATGATGCAGGAAGGCCTTTTGTTAAAATTTCATTTTTAAAGTTTGGATCTATTACGGGAGTTAATAATTTTGTAATTTTATCTACATGAAGAGATAAAATAGCATCTTTCTTTGAAATTAAACCCTCTTTTTCCATATCAATAGCAATTTTTACTGCAGCCTTAATATTTACCTCTGCTTTTCTTGATTGGAGTATCCATAACTTACCTGACTCAATTGTAAATTCAATATCCTGAATACAAGAAAAATAATTTTCTAATTTTCCTGTAAATTGATCTATATCTCTATAAACATCTGGAAGAAGTTCCTCTAGAGAATATAATGTTGATGGTGAGTTCTTTTTATCAATAGTGCTTATAACCCAGGGTGTTTTAAATCCTGATACGATATCCTCACCTTGAGACCTAATAATATATTCACCCTTAAGCTTTCTATTACCGTTTTCAGGATTCCTAGAAAAAACAACCCCTGTTGCGCTATTTTCATCAAAGTTCCCGAAAACCATTTTTTGAATATTAACTGCTGTACCAATATCTTCAGGAATAGAATTAATCTTTCTATAATCAACTGCTCTTTCATTAAACCAAGAGTTCATGACTGCTTTGATTGCTAACCATAATTGATCGTTAACATTTTCAGGTAAAGGTGATCCAATTTTTTCTTCTATCAAATCTAAATATTGATCACAAATCTCCTTAATATCATTTACCTCAAGCTCTTTTTCAAATTGAAGTCCTGCTCCTAATAAATAACTATCTAAGATTTCATCAAAATAAAAATGCTCTATTTTATAAACTACGTGGGAAAACATATGAAGAAAACGTCTCCATGTATCCCAAGCAAACAAACTCAAACCTTTATTTTCAAAAAAATCTAAAACATCCCTATTAAAACCAACATTCAAAACAGTATCTAACATTCCAGGCATAGATCTTTGAGACCCAGATCTAACTGAGAATAAGAGAGGGTTTTTTGATGACCCAAAAATAGCACTACTTGATTTTTCAACTATTTTAATATTTTTATTAAGCTCTTCATTGAAGCCACTTGGAAATTTATCATGCTTTTGAAAGTAATGGTTTAGATCGGTAGTAATCGTAAAACCTTCAGGAACAGGTAAGCCTAAACTTGTCATTAAACTTAAACTAACACCTTTATTACCTATTAGCTTAGCTGGATCGTCTAAATCATTAATATCACTATCAAAACTGTAGATCCATTGATTCATTCTAAACCACTCTTATAGAAAACTATTTTGAAAATAATTAGAGACCTCTGAAATACTTAATCTTTCTTGCTCCATCGTATCCCTATCTCTTATTGTAACTGTATCATCTTCTAAACTCTGGAAGTCTATTGTGATACACATAGGGGTACCTATTTCGTCATGCCTTCTATAACTTTTTCCAATATTACCTGAATTATCAAGCAAAACCCTTCCTAACTTAAGCTTCTGTAAGGACTTTTTAAGTTCTAAAGCTTTTGACACAAGCTCCTCATTATTCCTTTTCAGCGGAATTACTGCAGCTTTTATTGGAGATAAGTGTGGCTTTAAAGTTAAGACTGTTCTCTCTTTGCCATTTTCTAATTTCTCAACCCTATAAGCCTCATTAAGAATAGCAAGAACACCTCTGTCAACACCGGCAGATGGTTCAATAACATATGGTATTATCCATTTGTTAGTAATCTTATTTTGAATTGCAAGTTTTGTTACAGAGTCATTATTTTCTTTAACGTTAGACTTAATATCATATTCTTTTTGGTGTCTGGTATGAGACCCGATATCAAAATCAGTTCTATTTGCTATGCCTTCAAGCTCCTCAACTCCATGAGGAAATTTATACATTATATCAACTGTCTTTTTTGAATAATGCGAAAGATCATCTTTAGGGACATCGATCATTTCCATACTTTCTTTTTCAACTCCCTGCTCTACCCACCAATCAACTCTTTTTTGAACCCATTTATCATGCCAGTGCTCATCTTCGCCGGGTTCAACAAAAAACTCCAGCTCCATTTGCTCGAATTCTCTTACTCGAAAAATAAAGTTTCTAGGAGTAATTTCATTTCTAAAAGCTTTACCTATTTGAGCTATACCAAATGGTAATACTCTTGAGGTTGAGTCAATTACATTTTTAAAGTTGGTAAAAATCTGTTGAGCAGTCTCGGGTCTTAAATATGCAAAGCTAGTCCCATCATCAACTGGGCCAACATTTGTTTTAAACATTAAATTAAAAGGCCTTGGTTCAGTTAAATTACTTGATTCACAGGAAGGACATTTTTGATCTTCAATATGATCAGATCTCCACCTTGATTTACAATCTTTACAATCAACAAGAGGATCAGTAAATGTTTCTTCATGGCCAGAATACTTTAAGACATTTGGGTGGGTTAAGATTGATGAGTCTAAGCCCTCAACATCATCTCGCTCATAAACCATTGAACTCCACCAAGCATCTTTAAGGTTATTTTTAAGCTCAACTCCAAGAGGCCCATAATCATAGAGGCCTTGCAGGCCTCCATATAGCTCATTAGTTTGATATATAAAGCCTCTTCTTTTACAAAGAGAGACTAAATCTTCCATACTAGATGTCGTCAAAATAAACCTCCAATTCCTAAATATTTAAATATAATTAAGAATTCTTTTTTTATAATAGTTTGAACCTAAAAAATAGCTTTAATCCACTAACCCTTTAAAGCACATCCCTTTCTTAGTATGCCCTCTACTCTTTTTGTCGAAACTCCCTTGCTGTTGTTCAGAATTAAACCATCATTAAAAGTGATAGCTTTCTTCGAATCCCTAACGCCACTTATTATTACCCTTGAAGCAAGACTATTTCGTTTAGGAAAAATAGGCGTCACTTCAATAGCTCCCATTTTTTTTGAAAATAAATGAAGTAGCTTTGGTAAATTATTA
>Ga0114998_10000467_pt1 | contig 29744 bp, 27 predicted proteins | sample ArcticOcean_MG_C_5_FD_87044 | JGI IMG/M metagenome (GOLD analysis project Ga0114998, IMG submission 87044) | Marine microbial communities from western Arctic Ocean - ArcticOcean_MG_CB4_138 | ecosystem: Environmental > Aquatic > Marine > Oceanic | place: Arctic Ocean: Canada Basin | collected... | reverse complement strand
CAAGCCCGCTACCAACGCTCTCCATGCAGATTCATGAACCTCCCAATCGGGAACTGCCTCACGCATGCTGTCACGGCGAACATCGAGTTTCCCGACAAGGTCTGGCCGCTGACGCTCCAAAGACCGCGTCCACTCAGTTTCAATCAAGGTGGTTCATTTAGCAGCAAAAAATCCCGCTGTGGCCAAGCTCATTAACGCGTCGGTCATTGCAACCGGATAGAGAACGCACGCGTCCAGCAAGGCAGTGTATCTGGCGTGGCCATCCATCAATAATCCAATCCCAACTCGTGTGCGTTTTCAGCCATACGATCTAAAGCGCTGGCCTGAGTGGCTCGCATTTTTTGAGCATAGGCCAATAAATCTTCAAGCGCAATGCGCCGGTGTGACCCCACTTTTCTGTGAGGCAAACGGCCGGAATCAATCTCCTTGATGACAAATGGACGGGAAACGTTCAGAAAGTTGGCGGCTTCTACAGTCGTGAATTCCTGCTCAGTCGGCATCAACACGACGGGTCGCCCCTCGCTCATTGCACCCAACAACTCACCAATTAACTTCAGTGCTGAAGGTGGCACCTCAACCGTCGAATGTTCCCCCGTATCAGTGGTCTGCGTGATGACCGCTGCCCGAGAGTGGTCGAGCGAAGCCATGATGCAGCGCTGCGCGACACGGACCATCTCCTTGTCTTTGGCATTTAACGGCAGAGGTGCTACCTCGCGAATACGATCGACGGTACGCATGTCATGTCCTCTCTTGTCGTAACAATGAAGCAAATTGGACTTGCTTTTTCATCTGGCCATGATACATCAAGTGCAATAAACGCAACAAGTGAATTAAGTGTTTCAGGCTTGACTGTTTAAATGCGAGAAAAAGATCAAAGCCCCTTCAAAACTTGACTTACAACCAGAAGCACGCGTTCATTGGTTTTTACTCAAAACGGAGAAAAACCACCATGCAAGTCATTCACCTGGGTCAAAAAGAGCTGGCCGAACGCTGGCGCATGAGCGAGGCGACATTGGAGCGCTGGCGCAGCGACCGCATTGGTCCTGTATTTCTAAAAATTCGGGGCCGTGTGCTTTATCGGCATGTCGACATCGAGGCATTTGAAGTTGCCAGCCTGAAAGGCACCTTTGTTGAGCATTGCACCCCAGAGCCGCTGGCGTCAAGCAGTCCGGAATTGGCAATAACCCGCAGCGGTACGCAACCACCCACATTAACCCGCAACTCCCTGCTGGACAGCTGAGGTGCCATGAATTTCAATACTTGCACTTGCCCTCAATTGCTTTCAGAAGCTTTTCACCCCCCCCAAAGGAACCCATCATGCTTCACGCTGAAAACGCCACGCCCGGAAATTTCCTCATCGTCCCAGAGCGCCGAAAACGCACCACACAGGAACAGACGGTGCGTGACATACCGGCAATCAAACTTGCGTTACTGACAGAACAAGAACTTGCCGAGCGCTGGCGCATGAGCATCCGCACGCTTCAAGGCTGGCGTTACCGCAAAACCGGACCAAAATTCATCAAGATCCGTGGCCAAGCCGTTCGCTATCCCATGGATGATGTGCTCGTTTACGAGGCCCAGTGGCAGTAGACCTATGCAACAAAACCAACCTTTTAGGGGTCTCGGTTGGCGACATCTGGCCATGTAAATAACAACGCATTGACGCAGGCAAGGCGTTTCCATTACCGTAGCTAACAACCTCACTTGCGATTCGGAGAACACCATGCACCACTGCCTTGAACTGACACCGGACGGGCGCCTTTTAGCCCGTCAACAGACAGAAACCCCCGAAGGACTTCGCGAGAAGGTCACCGATTTCACCGCTCAAGCCCACCACCGGCTGGACGACACGGTGATCATCCAATCAGGCACGCGCTTGTTCGCCATCTTTGAATTACTCATGGCCAATGAGGCCTTGAAAGAAATCTACACGCGCAACTGGGTGCATGACTACGTGGCTCGCTACGAGGCCATCCGATCCGGTGAAGCGGTGCCCGCCGAAAGCGAGCATGCAGACCCGCAGGAGCCGGCGATGCAAGCCTTGGTGCTGTCGCAGCATCAAGAGGTTCGGTTGCCGCAAGGGCTACTCGCGCAGATAGCCACTGCCAGCGCAGCCCCGTCAGAGTCCCGTCGTGGATTTTTGAATTTACTACCAGGCGGAGCCGGGCACCAAGGTGACAGCGCGGCGCACCTGCACACCGTGAAAGAGTCTTCAAGCTATTGGCATCTGAGCGGCCGGTCCGTACCGTTCACGCAGGACACCGAGCTCTGGGGCGTGACGTACAAAGCGGGAAGTCACATCGACTACTCGGTTAGTTTCAGCTTTGACCGCTGCATCGACCTGCCGCTGAGCATCGGCGCTGGCGTGTTGACACTGGACCTCGTCGGTAAGCGCCGAAAGGACCGGTTGACGGTGCAACTGCCGTTGGGCACGGATCACGAACCACCACTCATCACCCTGCATGAACTGATCGGGGCCATCACCCATGACTTTTCTTTCCACGGTGGGCCGCAGGAAACGCAGGCGGCTGGAGATGATCTTCGCCAAACCGTCGACGAATTGGACGATGAGCGTCATGCTGAACATTTGAGTTATGGCCTGCCCCACATGTTTTGTCCAGACGATGCGTTTCATCGTCGCGAAGCGCATGCCCAAGCACTGCAAGACCGGGCACGGTACTGGGACCGCGCCCTGGCCATTGAGCACACCGGCTGGACAGAAACCGAACTCAAGTCACGGCGCAACCAGGGGCGTCTACTGGAACTCAGCGCCCCAGCAACCATGAGCACTCCGCACCGCAAGGCCTATCCAGCGGAGCAATTCATGCCAGGGCTGGATACCGAACTTTTTCGATTATTGAATTGGCTGGCCAGCCGTTCGTGTTCAGAGTGGGCCACTCATCAGTTCCTCTCGGGCTGGACAACCCAAAATAAGCAAGGTGAGGTGATTAACGGCTGGTCAGTGCTGGGATTGCCTGATGCACCCGTCAAACATGAGCCACTGACCGACCCGGTTTTCACGGGCGTTGGCAATCGCCCTTCGCTGATGCGGCCGGTGTACGCGCCACGCACGCCAAAGCGTGCACTGGTCGACGCCTTTGAAGCCTTTGCGGCGCAACGCCGTTTGGATTATGAACAGCGCGACGAACTCGAGGACGATGAGTGATCGCGAAAGGCGCTGGCACATGGACGATGTGCCTGGCTACGAGGCCCAAAACCACTTTTTTGCGGAGCCCTGCGCAATGCAGCGTAATGAAAAGTAAAGGAGCGTAATTGGAGGTGGAGTCGCACCCTGGAAACAAACTCGCTATTTCAGCCAATGAGTACTGTTGCGGGTGTTTGTCCCTGCATTGCGGAGTTTGTCAGTTTCGGATTGTGAAAGCATGCCACCCCCAAGCTCTACAGATTTGCGGACGCGGGTTCAAATCCGCAATTCGAAACCGAACTAACAACTGCCTGAATCCCCACAAAGATCAGCGACGCAGCTATATAGACCGGCATAAGCGGCGTCTGCACCTGCCAGTCCCGGCCCGGACTCGATATTGTCAGAATGAACGATGTACGCCCTACCAACACCTGCGGCTCGCGCCGCCTGGATATCAGACGGCTTATCGCCGACGAGGATTGAGTCGGGAAGAGACAGGTTCAACTCCCTAGCTGCGCGAAAGATCATGCCTGGCGCTGGCTTACGGCAGTCGCAGTCCGCTGCCAAACCTGCCACGGCACCCGCCGGGTGATGTGGGCAGTGATAGACAGCATCGACTGCCGCACCGGCCTCAACTAAAGCCTGCTTCATGGCGATGGTTAGCGCTTGGTACTGGTCTTCGGTGTAGTAACCACGGGCAATGCCAGATTGATTGGTCACGACTACCAGTGCAAAGCCTGCTTGCTTGAGCGCACGCATGGCATCTACCGCGCCAGCTACGAATTCAAAATCCTCCCACCGGCCGACATAGGCACGGTCCAGGTTGATAACACCGTCGCGGTCTAAAAAAGCCGCCTTGCGAAGTGCTTGCACTTGTTAACCGCCGCGAATGCGTTTGACCAGAGAGGTCGTTGAATATCCATCCATAACGTAATTCGCAACCGAACTCCAGCGCTTCGTGCCCAGATAAGCCATCAATGCGACACCCCATCCCGCTTCAGCACCTTGACGAATGTCAGCCACAAAATGCGAATATTAAACCATAGGGACTGGCGCTGCAGATAGGCCACATCTAGCTTGACCTTCTCAGGAATCGGTAACTCATCGCGGCCGTTGACTTGCGCCCAACCGGTCAGGCCCGGCACCAAAGTGTGCACACCCTGCTTTGTGCGCAGAGCAATCAAGTCTTGCTGGTTAAACAACGCCGGGCGCGGGCCTACAAAGCTCATGTCCCCCGCCAGAATGCTCCACAGCTGCGGCAACTCATCCAAGCTGCTCTTGCGCAAGAAAGAACCAATGGGCGTTAGGTGTGAACGGACATCAGCCAGCAGATGCGTGGCCACCGCCGGCGTTCCCACCCGCATGCTGCGGAACTTCGGCATTTTAAAAATCACATTGTTCCGGCCAACGCGGTCAGACCAATACAGTGCGGGCCCTGTGGACGTCAAGCGGACGGCGGCCACCAACAGCAACACGGGCACAAACAAGATTAGAGCCGCCAGACAGCCCAGACAAATATCAAAGACTCTTTTCATAGCGCCATCGCCCGCCTTAACCCCTCTTCCACAGACACAGGCGGCACCCAACCCAACAAACTCCGCGCCTTCGACATATCAACCTGCAAATTACCGCACAAGCGCTGCACCGCATCATCCCTGCCCAGTAGCGTTGCCCCCGCCTGCAAAGCCCATACCGGCACCGGCAGCAAACGCACAGACACACCGGCTGCTTGCGCTATGCCGCGAACCAATTCGGTGGTGGACAGGTCTTGCCCGTCGCTAACCAAAAAAGTATGATTTGCCGCTTGGGGGTGGGTGATGCAGGTGATGATGAAATCCACCAAGTTGTCCAGCGCCACCAAGCTGCGCTGGTTGTGTACTGAGCCCAACGGCAAAGGCCAACCGCGTTGTATTACGCGCACAAGGGCGGCAAAGTTGGCTTTAACACCAGGACCATACACCAATGGCGGCCGAATGATGACCACCTCCATACCCGTGTCGGCGCTGAGTAGGCGCAAACCCTGCTCGGCTTCATATTTACTCTGGCCATAAGCGTCTTGCGGATTGGGTGCATCAGCTTCAGTGAACGCTCGCCCGGGCGACGTGGACTCGCCATTGACCTTGACCGAGCTGATGAATACAAACCGCTTGACTCCAGCGGCGGCAGCCTGGCGAGCCAAGTTCAAGGTGCCCTCGACGTTGACTTCACGAAATGCAGCTATAGGGTCGGCTACGCAATCGCGGGTTATGTGAACTTGGGCAGCTAAATGAACCACACAATAGACACGATTTAACGCTTCAAACCAATCAGTGAGCGGGCCGATACCACCTACACCAATAGCCGATGAATGCTTACCTTCATAACTAACAAGGTACCGAAAGGAGTTGCGCAGAATGAATTTACGGTGAGATAGATCTAAACACACAGCACGACCAACAAAACCATTCGAACCAGTGCTTAAAATTGTGTCTTTTAAATCGTCAATCATTGAAAATAAATATTACCAAAAGAAAAAAATAAAATGAAAAAATTATTACAAAATCTAATAATTTTATTAATTTTCGGATCGATTAATAAAATTATTTTGATAAATAAGCATCATACCTTCAGTTATTTTATTGGCAGAAAATAACTCCAACGCGCGTAAACGAGCAGCACGCCCCAAAAAAGACAGGAATATATCATTATCAATAATTTTTGATAAAGCCGAAACAAGCCCAGCGACGCTACCAGCTTCGAATAATAAACCAGTCCTACCATCCTCAACTGCGTCAACAATCCCGCATATACGTGAAGCTACAGCCGGCACACCACATGCAGCAGCTTCTATCAAGGTCATACCAAAACCTTCACGATAACTAGGTTGGCAATAAATATCAGAAGCGGCCATATAGCGCTCTGGCTTTGAGTTGAAAGGTACGTAATGGAAACGCTCAGGCTCAACATCGCAAATATCCTGCATTTTTTTAAATGAAACATTTTCCTCAGCACCTACAAGCAAAAGAACTAAATTCGGATACTTATTAGCGAGTATGAAGAACGCAGCAGCCAAATCTAACATTCCCTTATCAATATTAAGTCGGCCCACGAACAAAATTATCTTGGCGTCCTGAGCAATCCGCAGTTCATTACGCACATTTTGCTTTTCAGCCCTGTCAGGCTGAAAGCGTAAGGGGTCAACACCACAAATCGAGCCAGCACCGATCACAGTAACCTTACTTTGTGGCAACAATCCCTGATCGATCAGAAAATCTCGCTGGGAAGCACTGTCCGCGAGGACTTCTGTAGCAAATGCACCTATTAACTTGTCAACCAGCTTAAGTAACACGCGCCTTACGCCGTGCTGTGTTACCCACACCTGACCAGTGAATGTATGAATACGGCAAGGGACGCGAACTATCCAAGACGTCAGCATTGCCATAAAACCTGTTTTAGGCATTATGGAATGGACAATATCAAATTTTTCACATCGAAGTAATCTATAAATTTTCCAAAAAGAAATTATGTCCCTAAGAGGTGATGGTTTCCGCTCAATCGGCAAATAAAATATGCGCGCGGAAAGTCCTTCAAGTAAGTACTCATCAACCGGACTACATATAACAGATACTTCAAATACTTCGGCTGCCGCCTGAATGTGCGCACGCAAAAAACTATTCACAACAGCCGGGAGAGTAACAATGTAGCAAATCTTTTTCATGTCGTTATTAATACTATATTAAATTTTTCAGGACTTGCTGCCAGATACCATTGTCAAAATTTAAGGATAAACAATTTTTGAAGTATCTCTTATTAGAAATAACATTAGACCAATGATCGTGTAAAGATTTTATAATAAAGCCTATTGTGGCAAGTAATAAAAAATAAAACATCTTCCGTCTTAAAAAAAACGAAAACTGAAGCAAATAAAAAGTGCGACGTGTTTTGAATATTTTTTTTGAGTTAAATTTTGATTTCAGCCGATATGCAAACAAGATTTCATCTAATGTACAAAATCGACTGTGTAGATAAGTTCTTAAAAGTAATTCTTGATCCTCACATAAATAAGAACTAGGCTCTGAGTATCGATTTTTACGAAACCATTCTATACGCCCCATCCACGTTGGATGTGGTAGAAAAAAACCTCGCCAAGGACGACTACAAATTGATTCATGCGATATTTCACTAGGGAAAAAGCCTGTTATACGATTGGATTCATCAATAGTTATAGAACGGGTTGCAACCAAGTCCAACTCAATGTTATCTTCTAATACTGAAATCTGACGCGAGAAACGTGATGGGTATGACACATCATCATGATCCATTCTTGCAAAATAAATACCATTTGCAAGATCAATGGCCTGATTTAAACGTACAGCCAACCCTAGGTTTGCACCATCAGAATATATTTTAATTCGTGAATCTACAATATCTTCAATGCTCCTCAAGGCATTGTCAGTTGAGCCATCATCTATAATCAATAACTCCCAATTAGTCATATTCTGACTAATGATTGAATTGACCGACAAACGCAAGTATTCTCCAGCATTATATATTGGCATAGCAACTGTTACCAATGGGAGATTTTTTGACTTAGCCGACTCAGACACAATACTATTCATGAAAACTCTTTATCCAATTAGCGGTCAACCGTAGGCCAAGTAAAAAGTCGACCTGTGTACTCCATCCTGTGTGATTACTTAACTTCGTTGAATCTAGAATATTAACCTTTACATCGAATTTTCGTTCTGAAAGATATTCCACTCGGACGTCAAAGCCCATGCCGTTCATCAAAGGTGAAATAGCTTCAATAACGTCTCGATTCGATAATCCAGTACCCGTACCAATATTGTATGTTTCTGATAAATGGCCTGATTCGATTGCACTAGCAATTCCAGATGCTACATCTGTAATGTAGATATAATCTCGGATAGCTCCGGTCTGCCCAAATATTTTTATCGGAATTTCTTGTATCGTAGAAGCTATGGCCGTAGAAATAAAGCCCTGCCCAACAAATGCACGCTGACCGACACCGAAGGCATTTGCAGGACGAACGCAGATAAACTTAAGGCCATGAGTACGTGAATAAAGATGGGCGTAGTTTTCTAGCGTCAGTTTCATAACTCCATAAGGTGAAATAGGCCTAGTCACTTGCCCCTCAGTAATGGGCAGCGATATTGCCTCGCCGTACACAGTTCCCCCAGATGATACTAATATTAATTTCGCATTTTTTTTCGCAATTTCCTCAAATAATTGAACTGCTGGCAAAAGATTTTGGTGTAGATCCGCAAGGGGGTCAAGGAAATACGTATTTGGAGCTGTGGCATATGCCAGATGAACGACTTCTTCATGATCGTTCAAAATACTTTCGAGAAGTACCTTATTATAAAAATCACCTACAATATAATTTGCACCGATCGGTAGTATATATTCAGGAATTAATTTCCTACCCAAAACTGTAACGGAATGCCCCCTCTGAAGTAACTCAGTAGCGAGGTTGACTCCGAGGTAACCAGCCCCACCAATTAATAATATTTTTTTAATCTTCAAGTGAATACTCCGCCAATCCAAATTATTACCACGCTATTTAAATAATAATATTATATTAAACTATCTAATTTTAACATTACTCTTAAATACCTCGATCAATGCTGCTAAGCCCAGGCATATCATCAACATCCACCATGGAAATCGATATCGATAAAGTGCTCCTAAAAAAGGAGTTGCCAATCCATACACCGTCATCATACTGGCTGACAACATCAGTGGGATAAAAATGGAACGGTTGCCACCGCGATAAACCCATATTATCAATCCGCCGAGGCCTACGTACATCATGCCAGCCTCCATTGAAGTTATTGTGTAAAAAACCGAAGGAGGCGAATAAATAACAGACAGCCAATCAGTCGGCCATGGTGAAAAAATACCCAGTAGCATCGCATGCGGTACATAATTGATAACTGATAAAGATCCGTCAAAAACTCGATTTCTCTCTTTAAAAGATCTTAATATAGTTGCACTATTATTAAAGTTTAATATATTTAATATATTGCAACGCTGTCCCGCTATAGATTTTAATTTTATATTTAAAATATCTGGCAGTAGCGGCTGATCAATCCAGTTGCGATTATCAAGACTTTTATAACATGTCGCGGACACATCCGCAGGTACATCCGCAGGTACATCTGGAGAAGTAAGCATGGGAAAATGATTAATGTAAATAAATTCAGAGAAGCTATCTAGCGTCTGGTCTGACTGGGCACCCTTTCCTAGCATTGCACCACATCCAATTAAAATTAAACTTGCCATCAGAAAGCCAGCAACTTCTCTATTTTTTTCATGTTTTTTTACCTTCATAATAAACACTACTATCAAAATTGCACCAGTAATAGTAACTAACATTTGATTTTGATACGGCCTTGAAATCCATATTATAATATTACCTACAACTGCAGTTGCTACGGAAAACAATTTTAATATCAAAGAAGAGTTTTTGCGCATGACCAGTCGCAATAGACCCACGGTATAGAGTAGCGAGCCAATCAATGAAAAAGTATCTTTATTTATTTGTGAAAACCAAAACATCATATAAGGTGACATTGCGAGTGGCAGCGCACAAATGAGTGCTGTTTTAAGGGGGAACCATTCCCTCAAAATAATGACCATGATGATATAGGAGAGGGCATGTAATATCGAATTAATCAATACAACTATATATGGGCTATTCCATATTAAAAATAACGCGCTTGTTACTCCAGCAACGCCCTGCCCCGCCGGACGAAGTTCAAAACTAGATATTCCATTACTATCGATATCCTGAATTTTTTTAATCGCTAATGAATTGTAATATTGTGGATCACCTTCAAGATGCCCGTTTGACGACGTAGCCATGCTTGGAATCACAAACTCGCGCGCCACCGTCATAGTCAAAAGAGCATAGATAAATACCAATACGAACAACGTCAGAAGAATTTTCTGCTCACTGTTCTGTTTCACAGCAGCACCCAATTGTTGGGGAACAAATCACTGACATCTGCGCTGCCAGTAAACCACTGTCGTGGTGCAATCACTAATTTATCGGCTGATGAGTTCAGCCATGCCCCCCACCAGCTGAAGGAACTGTTGGCGATGACATGATGGCGGCACAGACTCATAAGGCGCATATCGATGTGGCTAGCTGAACCCTGGTTGTTGGCGACAAAGTGGTGCGGGTAATTGAGTAGTAAATTAGCTTTGACCCAATCGATATCGTCGGAAAAAATGAAAAATTCGGGTTTTTCAATGTAGCAAGCGATCCGCGCGATGGCCGCACTGTAATAGTCGAGCGAACATAGGCCATGTGTTGAAGTGTTTTGGGGATTGCTCGCATAGTCGCCTCGCCTCACGTGAAGGCTGATTGCTTGTGTTTCCCTCAAGCGATCAGCAAGCGCCATATTCTCCCCTTTGAGCTGGAGTCGGAAGCTAAAATCTTCGCGAATTTGCGATAGAACGGAATTAAAGTATTTTTCTGATTGCCAGTATCCAGACAGGTAAACATTGTCATCTAGTTTGTCAAAATCGGCCCAATAGTGGAAATGCGGCTCGGTAACAAAACGCTGCGACTTCAAAGCGGCTAATGGCCTACGTGCAAGAACCGACCTCAATAAGGCCGAGCGCTGCCAACCTAGCACGCTGCGCAAATCCTGGTCAGAGGCGAAATCTTGAGACATCGCGAACACTCGTGACAGCTCGAATCCCTGGTGCAAGGAATAATTATCGAAAGCCGATACATCAAGTGTCAATTCTCGGTTCAGACGCAGGGAAAGAGCACGACCGGCCGCGTATTGGAACATCTGGTTGCCGAGGCCTCCGATGATTCGTGAAATTACCATAAAGCTGTAAGTAGTGTATTTTTCATGAAAGGCGGCAGTCTACCCATCTCAAGTCAGCATGTTGTCCACGAAGCTGCTCAGAGCTTGTACAGAAGTGTCATACCCGGCAGGCCAGTGTTAGTTGACATGACCCTGAATTGACCAGGCATTTTTTCAACAGTTTCTTTAACTGCACGATAGGGGCCAATGTTGTAGCCCGCAGCTTCCGATTGGTAAAAAGTGTCGTGAAGCAGGATATCTGCGTTGGGCATGGACTCAATCACGCCAGCGAGTTCGCGGTATACCGAGTTGTAGCTGTGATCGCCGTCTATAAATACTAGGGTGCGTAGCCCGGGATTTTTCTGGTAGATCTCGACCGACTTGCCCAATCCGTCACCTTGATGCAGCGTGACCCCGGCGTATCCGCGAACCATCCTGCCACGGGAGGATTTCGGGTGCTCGGTATGCTCCAGTTCGTCGGGTAAGTCTATGGAATGGATGTCAAGCGGGATTCCGAATTGTTTGCCGATTTCGTAAAAAATTCGCGCCGACTTCCCGATATTGGTCCCCCATTCGAAGACCTGCTGCGGCTTCAAGCGGCAGAGCGCGGCGACCATGAGGTTCAGTTCGGTGATCGGGTATGGATGCGACCCGACGATGGGAAGTAGTTTGTGCATAATGAACCGGGAGGTTCTCCAGTTGTCGACCTCGAACTCTGTGCAGTCGATGTTTTTGGCAACATCGTGGTGATTGGATTCGAAGCGGTCACGCAAATTTTTTAAGACGTCTTTAATCATTTGTTGCATTTTCTTTATGTTGAGCGATCCTTCTGAACAATTGTTCGTACTGAAGCGTGATTTTTCCCCAGGTAAATTTTTCGACCCATGCCCGCTGCCCGGTCTGACCCAATCGCTCCAACAGGGCTGGCTGCATCATCAGCCCTGACATCGCATCTGCCAACACTTTATCATTAACATAAGTGTAGCCTTTCGGGTCCACTGACGAAGGGCAGACCACTCCAGCACCGGTCCATTCCGCGATCTCGGCCGAATTGCCGGCAGATACGGTCAGGAATGGTGTGCCTGCTGCCGCCGACTCGAACAGCACCAGCGGAGAGTATTCAATGTTTGACGCAAAAACGAATAAATCTGCAGCCATGAATGCTTGCGTCAATTCGGGCCGGGCAAAGTCGCTCACGATCACGCGCCGGTCAGAACGGCTCTCATTGATGCGAGTGATGTGGTGGTGCGGCGAACCCTTGTTGAGTATGAATTTGTCCCACACCTGCTTCAAGGCATAAGCTAGGCCGCGCGACCGGACAATCCGGGCAAACTTGCGCGTGAGTGCCGGCACGCCACTGTCCAGCTTTTGCACAGCATTGCCGTTGAGCAGCAATGTAGCGTGCCGTCCCGACGGAATTTGCATACGCCCGAAGGCCCTCAGCAACTCGGCATGGCCCTTCAAGCCTGTGAAACTTCCGACGGTTAGGAACAAAAACGACTCTTGCGCTATTGCATGCCGATCCCGAAAAAGCGCGTCAACGGCCACATTGAAAACGTCTTCACTCGCCCCGTTGGGTAGGATGCAGAAGTTTTCCAGTCCGTGCCGTCGCGCAAGGTCGATATCCCGGTAATGCGTGGCGTTGAACACCAGTTGTCCGAATTTCGCCAACACCACCGACATTTCCCCGAAGTAGTGGGCGTAAGCCGGCTCGTAAAAGTTGGAAAAGCCGCAGGGCACAAACACCGTGGCAAAAGGGATCTGCTCCAATACCGGCCATAAGGCATCGAAGGTCCACTGCTGTGCGGCATAAACCAGCATGACGTCGAATTCACCAGCCACCACAAAACGCTGGAAGCCCGCGACATCGCCAGACATGCCCTCCACCGCATTGCCCGCCACTGAAAACCCCAGCACTCGCACGCCGTTAAGCACTTCAAAATCACGGTCCGGCAGCGCGGTCGTGGCAATGGTGACTAAATGCCCGCGCAGCACAAGTCGCTCGGCGAGTTGACGCACAACTTCCTGCACGCCCCCAACACTGGGTGCATAAAGTTGGCAAGAGAACAGGATGCGCATAAGTCCTGAATCGTTCATGGAGTCCAATGCAAAAATTTCCTAGCAGCAAGAACGAGCGGGAAGCGTAGTGCCAGAGAGGGTAAACCGCCGAGTCGGTAATCAAAATAACGAAGCTGCAGCTTTAGCCTGTATCGGGCTAATAGCGCAGCCAAGGCTTCAGCAGATACAGGCGTATTCCCCATAGACTTACGAGCCGCCCTTTCCAAAAGACTGAGCATCCCTCTCAGCGTGGCATTTACAGGAAAATACTTATAGGCACCGTGATAGAGCGCAGCCAAACCAGTTGCATCTGTTGACTCGCTTGAAACGCCAGACGCCCACGCTACGTTTTCAGCACTAAGTTTGACAAGAGTCGAAAGAAATGGACTTACACCTTGCCGCGACATGCTCCCTGGTACTTCGCGGTATCCAGTTAGGACATCTGGAAGATTCAACATCTTGTGGTTGCGAATCATGCGCGACCAGAGTTCGTAGTCCTCTGGGGGTTGACGAGATTTGTTGGTTGAATAGCCACCCAATTCATGTACAACCGAACGGCGAAACATAACAGAGCTATGGACAAATTGATTATCAAAAAGAGCTTTAAACTTTAATACGTCGCTATCGACGGGATGACGAAGAGAGCGATCACTGCGCTGTCCTCCTACCCATATCTCTGCGGCTGTCCCCACCAAAGCAACAGCAGAGTGAGAATTCAGAAAATCGACTTGCTTTTGCAAGCGACCTGCCAGATAGAGATCGTCCTGATCCTGGCGTGCGATGTACCTTCCACGTGCCAATTCAATTCCACGGTTTAAGGTTGCAGCAAGCCCTTGATTGAGCTGCTCAAAATAGCGAATCCTGGGATCTAAGTAAACGCGCACTATTTCCCCGGACATATCCGTTGAACCGTCATTAATGATGATTAACTCGAAGTCATTGAAAGATTGACTCAATACGCCATCGATAGCAAGTTTCAAGTACTCCTGTCCGTTGTAAACCGGGAGCACCACACTTACCAGCGGAGCAACATCAGACTTGCTAATTTGTCTTTTATTCTCAAACAGAGTTTTTGACATAATTCTTAAATACTGTTCTTCTATAATGCATAATTTACCCCTTTTTTTTAAACCAAAAACACCCACACCCATATTCCTGTTCGCCAACATCAATAGCAGTGGCATCAAAAATTAAACCCCCATCACCATGTGCCTCTTTGATTAAGGCAAAACTGACGAGTTCCAGAGTCGAAAAATACTCAACAATCTGCTCATATGAATACACTCGATGGGCATTGAACATAATCTTTGGCTTACCTACCGGCACAACAAACAAAAGATTTCCGTTTGGCTTTAATACGCGGCGCAACTCGCGTATCGCCTTCAGATCGCCGTCATAGTCGATAGGGTCTCCGTAGCGACCTAACCCAATATGTTCCACGACATGCATGCAGGAAATTGATTCCAAGCTATTATTTTCAAATGGAAGGGTTACCAAATTAGCGCTCTTTGAGGTTAAATCAGTAAGCATTACATCTGCTGGACGATAATCGTAAAAGTCTACAGGAATAAAAGCAGATAGCATTGTTGCAAAATTAAGCGTTGACGAAAAATCGGTATGCTTAGCAGGTCGCGTTTTTGCTAATATTCTGGCGGCCCATGCTGGATGGTATAAGTAATGCCTATCGAATCCAGTGGTCTTTGTTTTGTCATCCAAGCAAGGAAATCTATCGCTCCATTTAAAAGCAAACCTTTTGTCAATTGCCTGCCGCCTAAATGATAAAAAATCAAATACAAATTTCAATCGGCGCCAAAGCTGACGGATTGGTCGAAAAATTTTTTTTATTAATTTCCCGGGTCTGAATTTAAGTAACATGAGCGCAATACTTTCGAGTTGAGATAGACATTCAGCTTTGATACTAAACTACCGTTATAATACTTTAAGTGAGGAAGATGATTTGAATTAGCACTGCTAATTATTCTAGTGAGAGCAGAAAAAATATATAAATCTCCCGGATGTAAAGAGCTCAAGCTCACAAACACTAAAACACTTAGTAATTTTATTAGTAATTATCAATTTATTTCATTGAAAATAAATCCATAAAATTATTAAAATTTTGAAATTCAAATCCCACTAAAGATTTTGCTTTTTTATTTTCTAAAATTGAAACTTTAGGTGCAGCCTCTACTAAATTTATCTCATCCATCAATATTGGTTCGACTAAGTAATTTTTAAAATTATATTTATCTGTCAATAATACAGCCTGTTGGTAGGGAGTAAGTGGTATATCCTGGGCTAAATTATATAATCCGTATTTTTTTTTGTTTAAAGCCATTGAGATAAATTGCGGTATATCATCAATAACAACTGGTGCGTACAATCTATCTGTAAAACATTTGACTGTTAAGCCATTTTTTAAAGCTAAAAAAGTATTTGCTATCCATGAAGGTGAATTAGTTGATAGAACTTTGCTTGACCTTATAATAATAAATTTTTCAAACAGCTTAACTATAAAATCTTCGATTATTGATTTTTGTTCTCCATAAATGCTTATTGGATTTTTTTGATCCACTTCCTTGTATCTACCAAGACTGCCATCAAACACACAGTCGCTTGATAGAAATATTGGAATTCCGTCCATGCTTTTTATGTAGGTAATTAAATTCATTAGACCATGAATATTTATCATTTCGCTAATGTTTCTATTATTAAAACATAAATTCAAGTTAGAATAACCAGAGCATATAATATAAATGTCTTCATTACTATCTCCAAAGTTTAAACTTTGATAATCTATTTTATCTAATAAGTCAATTTTTATTTGGTGAGACAATGGAGCATGACTAGTTTCGATAACTTGATAGGCATTTTTTTTAAAGTATCTCGTAAATTCTCTACCTATTAATCCATTCGCACCAACTACTATTACTCTATAACGATTCACCATTTCATCATTCAAAATAAACCAGACCATTTCTTAGCGAAATAAGGGCTAATTTTTGAATTTTTATGAGGAGAATATTTACTTAAATTTTCTTCAAAATTATTCATTAAATTAATTTGCTCTTTTACAAATACCTCTCCACTAATAATTTTCATCATTTCAGACACGGCATTTTCAATTTCATCCTGCTCATTATTTATAATCTCATAACCTTGCCGATTTAAATACTCTATTGATTCAGACCTAAAAAGTTCATTTTCTAGTATCTCTTTAAAGGATAAATATTTTCCTTCTTTTGTAGACTTGATTAATTTAGTAATATAAATATCTGCGTGAAAATATGATCTATGCACTAATGGAAAAACATTTGTATTGAGGCAAGGCACTCCAAAAGTAGGGGCAACCCATGCCGGCCCAGAAGTAGTGGTTATCATAAAGTTGGCTTTTGAAATAACAAAAATATCCAAAATTTCACTCCTTGTTTCTGAGTGAGCATAATCCCATACCCCTTCAATTTTTTGGATTTTAGGCATTTTTTTATCGCCAGATCTAATAACGTAATAGCCATTTTTTCTTAGAAGTAAAATCGAGCTTATATAGGTTGAAATATCTGCATCTCTCGCTGCTCTTTGAAAATTTCCATCACACCTAACATGAAGAGTGACAAATTTACTTCCTTTTGGAATGCCATTAGCCTCAAGGAGATTCCAGCAATTATTTACAGATAAATTTTCAAACTTAAGTAACGGTTTTCTTTTTTGTAATTCCCACATTTGTTGTATTTTTGAACGTAATTCATGTTCATAGTCCACAAAGAAATTATCGTTTTTATCTTTAATTCCAGCAATTCTATCTTCAATATATGGGTAAATTTTTCCCAATAAAGAGTATGCAACTCTATTATTTATAATTAAAAAATACTTACCCCAATATGCCAAATATTCATTGTTTGATACAGTTTCATTAGCAATCATGATAGCAGGGGAGTCATTCCGCGCACCTAAAATCGTCATTTTTACATAATTATCAACTTCTGCAATATGTCCTATAGCAGTAGGAAACTCTCTTAAGAATCTTACTTTTAGTAAATCATATTGCTCTTTGATACCTTTCCTATTAAATTTAATAACCATTGCCAAATAAATATTCTTCGCTTCAGAAATTTTTCCATGAAAATAAAAAAAATTAGATATTTGCGAATGCCAATCATTCCATTTAGGTTTTGAAAAAATTATGAAATAAATTTCCCATATAAAATATGCAGTGGAAAAATAATTCTTATTAATCAGATCTCTAATTAATCTCCAAATTGTTACACTAGAGTAATATACTAAACGATGATATAAATTAATCATGTCTTAGGATGCAAAGTAATTGCTCAAGATTTTTTATTGTTTTCCGATTAGAAATTATTTTTTTATTTTTTTTATAGTAACTTAACTTTGAGAAATACACTAAATTTATATCTTCATTTTTCATAAAATCATTATTTATTAATTTAAGTTCATGAAATCTAAATGGAAGCAAGTTAATTTGATATTTCAGTAAATAATTTTCTCTTAATTGTTTTTCAACTCTTTTTATATTCTCTATATTTTTTCTTGTATTTGAATTAATAATTTTTTGCAAAAACTGAAATATATAAATAGTTAAACTATAATAATCAGGATTAAATTTATTCCCAATTTTTTTAATATCCAAAGATTCACAATCGCTTATTACATCATTTAACTTTGTATACAAAATTTCGTATTTTTGTTCATTTGAATTAATAATAATTTTAGCTTTTGTTAGGTATTTATATTTATCGCTAAAGAATATATTAGAAACACTTATTAATTTATTAAACATTTTACTATTAAATTTCCTGATAATCATATTCAAATATTGGAGGATTCAAGCACGAAGTGCAACACTGGATAACCATTGATGAAAAAACTCTGCAGGCGTTTTGAGCCAAAATCGTTTGCAAGGGCGGTTATTAAATCTTTTTTTGATCATTTTAATTTCATCGTCAGTAATGCTCATAACATGGCGCTTCTTGGGCACATATTGCCGCAGCAAGCCATTTAAATTCTCGTTGGGGCCTCGCGCCCAAATGGCAAAGGGCCTGGCAAAGTACCACATGCTGCCAGGTGCCTAATCAATCTGGGCATGCCCGCATAACTTTTTGCCTTTGTCGTAGGTCCGATCTTAACCTTGCTTCAAAGGGTGTGAGTCCATCGATGATCGCAGATACCACCAAGACAGCAGTTTTGTTTGAAACCATTGCCATAACCGCAAATCTGCTCTTGCGCTCAACCACAGTCACAATGGCTTGTTTGTGGTTGGCTCCAATGACGGTGTCACACTCCCATTGCCCCACTTGCTTGAAACCCTCAATGTCTTCCGGGCTTTCGCTCGGAGGCCTGCAAATGGGGATTTGCACCCTGCGGTCACAACCGCTGACGTAGCGTTTTCTCTTTTGCTTCTAGCAACGCAGGCTCCACAAGTTGCCGCCATGAACCTTGTCGAAATACACGTTCAAGTAAAGCGTTTGTTGGCTCAAGGGGACAGACCTATCGGGTTACAGCCAGGAACAACTTGACGCGATTGCCGATTAGATCAACAACCGACCTCGTAAAGGTCTCGGTGTACGATCTCTGCTAGAGGTCTTTCGAGAGATCCTGCTCAACAGATCGCATCATTCAACCCTCGTTCATTGAATCCCAGAGTGTTGCACTTGAGAATTGAATCCGCACGGTTAATCAAAGTTACACTTCGTAATTAAATTCACTATTTATAAAGAAATATTTTGGACACAATTTATAGTTACAGGAAATTCCTCGACTAGGATTTCACCACAAACTGTTATATAAATTTTTTTCATAATTAATATTTCATACTTTGAATATAGATATTCGCTAGTTTTACCGGATAAAGTTTTTGCTGTATTGATATATTTTTAAAATCTTCTATTGCCCCGCAATCTAAGACTTGATCATGTGATGTAATAAATATGGAATCATACATTTCTATTACAACAGAAGATATTTCTTCAGGAGTATTATCTTCTACGGAAATATTTTTTTTATTGATTATATTTACAGAATCTATATAACCATATTGACTGGACATTCTTTCTTTGAAACTCATATACCTACATTCATCGCTAATCCAATAATGTTTTGGAAGTAAGATATCACTTATTGAGCAATGTCTAGCGCTTAGCGGCCCCCAATTTGTTAAGACCACGGGTCTTCCGAAGGATATTGGAACAACGCTCGGTCCAGATCCAGTCGCTATTAAGAATTTACCTTCACCCAGTAAGAATACATCCATCCAGTCTGATTTAAATTCACTAGTAGCGTACTCAATTAACCCATCTTCTTTTATACTATCACTTTCATTATTTCCAGAACCTATATTAATTGTTACGCCTCCTCTTTGTTGAACTTCTTTCAAAGCCTTACGGTATGTATTTATATCAGCATTTCGTATTGAATCACTATCAGAATCTGTAGATCGTACATGAAGCCCACAAAACCAGCTGTCATTCTTAAAGCCTAGTTTTTTAATCGCCTTATAACCTTCTTCAATATGTTGGTCATCTAATTTAAAAAGTGGAGCATTTTGTTTTTTTTCCCAAAGAATCTGAACTTCACTACAAAATTCGTAAAGAGAAAATGAATATCCAGTCACATTTTTTATAGTTGTCAGATTCTCTTCTATCAAATCACTATTAATATGAAACGACTCCACACTTGCCTCCGATAACTTAATATACTTTCCCATATAATTAATTAATGTTTTATTAGAATAACCATTATTTAATATTAAAAGATTTTTCTTTCTTGGAATAATGCCAAGCATTTCGGCTTTAATGTATACATCTATTAAAGCAGTATGCCCAATTGGTGAAAACCATTTTTCTGTAAATAGTCGAGTATTTCTCATTTTTAAAGAAAGAGAACTACTTAAATTATCAATTTTTTTTGAATAGATTTGATGGAATACTTTTACCTCATCGTGTAGACCGTATTTCTCAAATAAAGCAGCAATTTTTAATGGAGCATCAAATTCAATATCTTGAAATTGAATTTTATTTATTTTATTCGCCGATGAAACAATACCTAGCTCAATTAATTTCGAAATTACTATTAAATATTTATTTGATATTTTTAATTTTCGAAATATATAAAATTTTAGTAGATAAATAAATATCAAACATAATAACTTCTTAATGATCATAAAATAATTACTTAAATATTACTTTTTTAGCTCTCGGCAAAAAGTCCACACGTTAAAGGATTACCACCTGTGCTCAAGCCACCTGACGAAGCTATTTTTTTTGTTTCTGGTTGTGAAAGTTTTCTCACAAGTCTCCCCGACTCCTCTTGTCTTTCTAACGTTTTTATTAAGAGTCTCATATCTTTCTAGCAGTCTACATCCAACCTGCCCAGTATTAGGCTGGACTTCATCTGATAAATTTCTTGATCTTTTATTAATGGTTCAAGAGTTCGCGCATTGCGGGTGGAGTTACAACGCTCTTTTTACTTTTCCTTGCTTGTTAGGAACAATAGTTGCCATAACCTCATTATGATTGGGCGGATTCAAAAGTGAAGTGCAACGCTGCATTGGTTAATGGACGAGCGTTGAATGTTGTTGGCTGTTGCGCAGCAGTTCTGTGTACACCGCCATTGGGGATCGTACCCCCAAACCCTTGCGAGGCCGGTTGTTGATTTGGTCAGTGATGGCATCCAACTGTGCTTGGCTGTAAACCGACAAGTCTGTTCCTTTTGGCAGGTACTGGCGAACCAACCCATTCATGTTTTCGTTGGAGCCTCTTTGCCACGGGCTGTGCGTGTCACAAAAGTACACCGCAATGCCCGTGTTGTGGCTCAGCTCCTTGTGCAACGCCATCTCACGACCTTGGTCGTAGGTCATGCTGTGGCGCATGGGCTGTGCAATGCTGAGCAACTTATCTGTAAAGCCTTGGAGCACGTTAGCCGCGCTAGCAGGCTTGGACTCTGGCAACTTGACCAACATCACCACGCGGCTGGTACGCTCAACCAAGGTGCCCACAGCGCTGGCGTTGGCTGCACCCTTGATCAAGTCGCCCTCCCAGTGACCAGACAATAGGCGGTCCTCAATGTGTGGTGGGCGCAGGTGAATGCTGAGCATGTCTGGAATCTGCCCACGCCTGTCCTGCCCTTTGCTTCTGGGTACACGTTTGTTGCGCGCATGGCGCAGGGCTTGTATCAAGTCCTTCTTGAGTTGCCCAACGGGTTGGGCATAAATGCAGTTGTAGATGGTCTCGGTTGACACGCGTAACTCATGGCCTTTGGGGTAGATGCCTGCCAGTGTGAGCGCAATTTGCTCAGGCGACCAGCGCTGGTTCAAAAAATGATGCACCACACCAAACAAAATGCCCTCAGCATGCAGCTTCTTGGCTGGCCTGCCACTTCTGCGTCGCTGGCGGGCACAGGTGGTGGCCACTTGGCTGGCGTAGCACCCGTCTTGGGCGTTGCGCTTAAGCTCTCGTGAGATGGTGCCGGCAGAGCATTTAAGCCGTTGGGCAATCTGCGTGATCGTGTAACGCTGCTGGAGTGGAGAAGCGATGGTCATGCGTTCTTCGGGCTGTAGCTGCTGATAGCGCTTGGATGGGATGTGGTGCATGGGCGTACCTTACTGGATTGATAAGCGTTGCACTTCACTTTTGAATCCGCCTTGTGTTAACAACTAATCGCTGACTTATGATGTACAAGCACTGAAACAATCTGAATGATCGTTTGCTAGACTTACAAGAGGCTTTAATTCTGATATATTTCAACTTATCTACTGTATTTGTATTTTTTTGTTCATGTTTTTGTTTTTTATTTCCAATGTATACTTGCGGTTTAAGCGTTGTAGTTTATACATCATTAACCTCACTTCCTTCAATTAATCAAAAATGCAACCTATGGTTAAATAAACGAACAATATAAATCATTCAGCCTGCTTCTTGCTAAGTTACATTAGATTTCACAAATAATGCTTTAAAATGAATATTAAATTATTAGCGGAACATGAAATTATGAACGTCAAGCTTTTTGGATCCAGAAAAAACTTTATCTATTTCAATTTGAGAAATATTTTCCATTTTTGAATTTGCCGTAACTGCTGAATATCCACAATTAAAAAATAATTTAAATGTCTCAGAATAATTAGGATTCATAGTAGTGCCTTTAGGCAAGTGTTCTGTGCTCGCGATTTCAACTATCCAAAGTGGTTTGGGTTCATTTCGTAACGTTTCAAAAGCGCCTTGGAGCATTCTAAATTCTCCTCCCTCAATGTCCACTAAAATTAAAGCACGCTTTCCTTTAATAGTGTCACCTAGTATGCGATCTAAAGTTAAAATAGGCACATGCGTTACGTACTCAGGCGGCGTGGATGCCCAACCTTTTATGAGTGAGGCTCCCGTGCCTCCGCCCCAGATCTCTAGAATATTATTTGATTCACCCAATGCAATTGGAAATACCTCCACTGACTGAGACCAGCCATTGTTAATGATATTTTTTAATAAATAATGTAAATTCCTCTTAATTGGTTCTACTGCGATAACGGGAATGCCCATGCTGAGTGCATGACAGCAGTAATAACCTACATTTGCACCAACGTTAATTAAAATATCAACGTCTTCCAAAGTTTCCCGAATTAAGCTGGTTTCATCAGGCTCAAAGTTCCCGGAAGCCATGGCTTCGTGACCGGCTAAAGTAAATCCCCATCGTGTTACCAGTGGTGGTGAATTCCGATCAAGCCAATCTCGGATATCAATTCTATGTTGAAGCAAGCCAGGAAATTTTCTTCGTATAAATTTTTTAAGCATATTTTTTAGATAGTAAAATCAGGAGACAATAAATATTCTACACACATCATTATTGTGCCTCAAGTTGAGAAATTTGAAGAAAGAAATGAAGAAGATATTGATACCCGAATATCTGAGTGAACGCCGCGCATTATTTCAGGTATATTATCTATATAAGCCCTCCAAAATACTTTCTCTAAGTCTGAAGAGTACATGTATGAAATACCATTATATCTTTCAGATTTTCTAAAAATGTTATTTAAATATATCGCCTCTTCAATTGAACTTGAAATAATAGGAATATCAGTTTCACTTAATGATTTCAACTCAATACCCTTACTCAAAAAATTATCTTTGTAATTCAAAGGAAGCGCTGATGATGTCCTTAGTGCCATTTCACAAAGGTTTTTTAACGTGTATGATTTAGTTATTTGGTTTGAATATAATGCAGGTATTACTAACCCCGAACTATGAAAGGTATGCCATGCTGTCCAAGGAGAGTGTTTTAAATACAGTACTTTTGCATTTGCTGCAGCTGCAACCGCCCCAATGCCGTTACCGTTGTTGATTATAAGTTTAGCGCTTGGGAAAAGGTCTAAAACATCGACGTGAGCTTGATTAACAAACAAAACATTGTGAATAACTGGATAGATTTCAATAAGACGCTCGAAAAAATACTGTGACCCATAAAAAGTCACGGGAAGCTGAGATGAATTATTTAAAGCAGCCACTAATACGCAAGCTAATTCATTCGGACTCACATTTCGATATGACTCAAACATCTGTGAAGGTGAAATTCCGTGAAAATCTGATGTTCGCAACGCCACTAAAATCCCGGTATTATGAACATCCGGGCTTCTACTTATTGATCTCCAGAAATAATATTTCCAATTACCTTCATCGCTAGCAAGTTTACTAAAATGTATAAATTCTCGAACTTCACTCCCATCGTCAATTATAGGATGTATAAATTTTGATAATTTACACTTTACGACATCTGGTATTACATAATATACTTTTTCGAATATATTTAATACTTTGTCACTTACTATATGCAAACTTTTTTCTGCAGCTTCTTTGAGTTTTGTATTAACTACAGGCTGAATAAACGAAGCTACTATATAAATATTTTTTTTAGATGCGTAGGCAGATGCTATCGCAGCATTAAAACCCAAATGACCGAAGTAGCGCGCATTAATCCTACATGTCACTAATGTTCGCCGGAATACTACTTTCAATAAAATAAGAAGGGGCGATATTAACAATAAAGCTACTGATAATATTATTCCAAAAACTCGTTTTTTATTCTTTTGTACTAAACGTTTGATATTATATATGATTTTATTCATTTTAAATATGCGCGATACTTGTAATTCTTTTAATAGCAGATTTAACCATAAGGTGTAACACTCGTAAACGTCTAATGAAACACCTCTGCGTGATTTCTAAAACCAAATAGTTTCTGGTGTTGGTTATTCAATTTGTTTTCAATCATCTTTAGTTTCTCATCTGTAATGCTAACCATATCGAGCTTCTTAAGAACTTATTGCTGCAGCAGGTTATTAAAGATCACGTTAAAGCTCGCTCCTAGCTGGCGTTGGTTTAGGCAAATTAGCCCGTGTTGCCCAGCGCTTTATCAATCTTGGCATTCTCTCTAGACTCTTTTCCGCTGCCATAGATCAGGGTCTTGACTCTGGCTTCAAACGACTTGAGAGCTTCGATGATTGCAGCGCCAACGAAGTTCGACGTCTTGTTTGAAACCTTGCCTATGACCGCGCATCCGCTTTTGCGCTTTACCACATTCACGATGACTTTCTTGTGGTTTGCATTAATGACAGTATCGCATTCCCAATGTCACACTTGGAAACGCTTGTCAATCTGCGCCGGTCGCTCGCTCAACGGCCTGCGGTGAGGATATGTCCCCTGCGGTAACACCGCTGGCGTAGCGCTTTTTCTTTTTCTTCTCGCAGCGCAGGTTCTTCCGCAAGTTGCCGCCATGCGTCTTGTGTAAACATGCAGGACAATCGATTCATAGCTCACGGGTAGTTTTTCGTTGATCTGCTCATAGCTCCATTGCAGGCGCAGAAAGGTACTTGCTTGCTCTTTCACGCTGAGCGCAAGCGTGCTGGCGTTGCGGCTTAATTAAGAGCGTTTGCGTGCAAGTTCACAGCCTTGTTTAGCTCGGTAGCCTCAACAACCGGCATTGCGTAGCAGCTCGCGACTGAAAGTGGACTTGTCGCGTCCAAGTAGTTGGGCAATTTACGTGATGTTGTGCTGTGCTCTCATAAGTCTCTGAATTTGATATCTTTCAATCTGTCTGAGTTGTTTGTAATTCATCTGGTAATTTCGACTAGCAGATCAGAAAACCTTGAATGTTATGCATTCTAGGCTTTCTTCTTGCTGTTTGTCAGCGTTGCACTTCGTACTTTAATCTTGCAATTAATTCAGCAGGTTAATGGCCCAACTTATGAGGAAAATCACGGTTTGCTTCCCTCCAACTATCCATGGTTCCGATATCTCTGTGGTATACGGTATTTTCATATGTGAAAATCTTCCCCACATAATAGGGAATAACGTCTGTGCTTAAATCGAGTTGCGACTTTCCCAGCGCCTCCATCCAGCCGACTACCGATGGCTCAATGATGTAAACCGCTGCATTCGCCAAATTCCCTGGTGGATTGTTAACCTTTTCATGAAAAGCTTGCACAAGCTGTTGGCCGTCTAACTCAACTACGCCGCAAGTTTCGGGGGCGGGTGACTTGAAAGTCATCATGGTTATTTCAGACCCTTTCGGGCGCACTGAATGCTGTTCAACAAACTTCGCCAGATCGAAAATAGTTAGGTTGTCTGCGTGTGCCATAAAGAAGGCCTCTCCTCGAAAAAAGTTTTGGTTACTCAGCACCGTGCCGCCTGTTCCTAGCAAAGCTTCCTCATGCACGAGTTCGATGTACGGAAACCATGCGCTTTTACCAATGTACTGACGTACAACCGGTTCCAAGTAGTGCGTGTTTATCAATACTTTTTCGATTCCCTGACTGATTAACGCCTCCAGCCAATACTCTAGCAGAGGTGTTCCATGGATAGGGACCAGGCATTTGGGCAAATGATTGGTGAGCGGCCTTAAACGAGTGCCAAGTCCAGCAGCTAACAGTAGAGCGCGCAAATCGTTCCTTAAAAATTTCTATTACTTTTTTGCACTTGGGCTTGCAACTCTGCCGCGGTTAGCGGGATATTGCCAATGCGCCCCACCTGGCAAGCCGCCGCTACAGAACCCAAATACAAACTTTCCCAGACAGTCCGGCCAAGTACCAACGACATCGCAGTGCAGACTAGAAGGCAGTCACCCGCTCCTGCTGTGTCTTTTGGCGCAGCATTTAATGCAGGTAGCCGATCCGTGTGCCATTTCCTATTGTCCGTATCGCCTGCGTGAATAAGCACACCTTCTGCTCCCAGCGTGATTACAATATTTTGAGCATTGGCCTTCTTGCGAAGTGCTTCTGCAAGAACAACCAATCCATCTTCGTAATTGCCTAATGCCAGGCGAGCCTCACGTTCAGTAGGCGTCAATAAAGCGGTCTTTCTGAAACGGGATACATCCCCGATTTGTGAAGATGATTGGCTATCCGCCACCATCATGATGGAGCGCCGGGTACATTCTTCAGATATTTCGTCCACCAAGTCCTGGGGTAAAACTCCGTAATTAAAGTCTGAAAAAATAAGCAGATCAGCTTCCTCTAAAGCCTCAAAGACATAATCCCGCATTTGTTGGCGCAATGCTTTGTTTATCGTGTGCTGGCGGAGATGACTCACCCGTAACAAGGTTTTATTGCCCGCCCGGTAGCGTTGCTTGAGCGTGGTGGGACGGCTTTCGTCTGCGACAATTTTGGCATCCACGCCATAAGCATTTAACTTATCAGCGACATAGGCTTGTGTCTCATCGACACCAGTAACCGTCACGAACTTGACCATGCCCGCACCTAACCCTCGTGCGTGCGCAGCAACAATCGCAGCTCCTCCCAAAAATTTGCTCGACATGATCGGTGTCACCACAATCGTGGGGTCTTCCTGTGACATTCCTATTGGGTCACATTGAATGTACTCGTCCACAATGGTATCGCCCACTACACAAATTTTTAATCCCTGCATTTGTAAAAGTAAAGAATTCAGGCTTGACAGATCTATACCGTGATGCGTTAGGTATTCTTTTGGATTAATTATGGTGGAGTGGTTGACTAGCTCAGTATCACTGCGCAAAAGCTCCAGTGATGAGAAGGTGGTGTCTCCTGATCCGTATATTAGACTTCCGCCATATATCTGCACTGCAGGCTGCTCGGGGTTGCTTGCGTTTTCGTGCTCCTTTCCCATCACCACGACAGCAGGCTGTAATTCCGCAATAAAGTTTGCAGGGGTATCGTCCAAAATAAACGCATGCCCTACCCAGCTGATTGCCGCCACGCCATCCAGCCGCACATCTGCTTTTAACTGTGCTCCTGGTGCTAAATCATCGTCCAGCACGCCAACTACTAAGAAGTCCCCGGACTCCGCAGCAAAGCGAAGCAAACGCAGATGGCCAGGATGCACAACATTGAATGTGCCAGATACAAATACAACTCGCTCTTTACCCACGGCTTTTGCACGAAGGGTCTGTATTGCCAAATTTAAAGAGGTGCTAATCGTCATAACAATGATTTTTGTTGGGCACCTTTACTGGTAAATCCAAATTGGTATCAATTTCAATTAAAGGACGACCTACTCTGTGGTGTTCAAGGTCATCCAAGGCCTCATTAATGGCCTCTAGTGGATAGCGTTTTGTGATGAGTTTTTCGAGTGGTAGTTTGCCTTCGAGATAGAGCTTGGCGAATGTCGGTATATCGCGATCCGGGTTGCAGCTACCGCCCCAGCTACCCCTGATCTGTTTTCCGCAAATCAACTCATACGGGTCAATTGAAATGCGAGTGCCATGTGCAGGGTGCGAAGCAAATATGCAAACACCGCTGCCTCTGCGTACAGATTCGAAAGCCTGCTCAATAACTCCCGCCTGGCCAGACGCTTCAACCGAATAATCGACGCCTGCCCCTCCAGTCAACTTGCGAATTTCAGCGATTGCATCAACATTTGAAGCATTGACAGTGTGAGTTGCGCCAAACGACCTGGCGAGTTCAAGCTTGTCCGCAGACACGTCCACTGCAATAACTTTTGAACATTCAAACAACATAGTTGCCATCAGGGCACTCATTCCAATGCCGCCAAGCCCAAAAACAGCGACTGAGCTGCCTGGAACTGGTTTAAGGTCATTGATCACAATGCCCGCCCCAGTTGGCACTGCACAGCCGAAGAGTACGGCCACGTCAAGCGGGACGCCTAGAGGAAGCGGTACCACGCGGTTTTCTGAAACCAGTGCGTACTCATTGAAAGTGCTAACCCCACCCGCATTTATGTTCTGCGACATACACGCGCAGCGGTAGCGGACACCACCTCCATCAAGGCCGCTACCTTTGATCCAGCCAAGAACGACCAGGTCGTCCGGCTTTACCTTGCTGACGCCTTCGCCGACTTCAATTACCTTGCCGGAACCTTCGTGACCCAGCAAATGGGGAAGATATGCATCTTTGCCACGACGCCCGCGCACTTCCATCAATTGGCTGTGACACACGCCGCTATAAGCAAGCTTGACAAGTACTTGGCCACGCCCCGGGTGGGCAAACTCAATGCCTGACACTATGTCGAGCGGCTCGTTCAGACGAGTAAGAACTGCTGCTTTCATTTTAAGAACTTGGGGTATCAGCAACCCAAGGCATCACCGGCTTTGCGCTTATGAAAATACCGCCTTCCTTGTAAGTTACCGGCATATCTGCTATTGACTCGACTCGAGCCCAACCCCGCTTTTGGGAAAAAATATTAACCCCTGACTCGGAAAAGCGGTCAAACACCGCGCGCGCGTTTTCTGGCGTTCCAATTTCTACAAACGCGTCGACCCTCTTCCATGCCTCAATCGGTAAAGCATTCAGGAGCACTGCTTCGTGGCCTTCAGCATCAATCTTGAACAGGTCAACACGCTCAGCGATCGCCTTGATGTCGTGCACTGGCACATCAAAACGCTCAAGTTCTCCGTACGGGTTAGCCTTGGCCCCTGCGAGATGGCTACTTGTTGTATTGCCAAGCACACGGACAAATTGCATGCTCCCGTCCTTCTCAGACACGGCTGCTTTGTGAACTGTGCAATCTTTCACACCGTTTAGCGCCAGATTGCGGACCAGCTTGTCGTGGTGTACGGGGTCGGGCTCATAAGCATCCACTTTTGAACCACACAACGAGAGCAATATGGTATGCAGGCCGAGATTGGCTCCGATATCGGCCACGCGCGGGTAACGCCCGCGGTTGCGGTAGTAAAACGAAAACATCAGCAACTCATCGAGTCCGAACAAATCAATCGAATCTATAGCGCCCATTTTTTCGTAGGGCAGAATAATTGATCCAACTTCAGCAATCGCGACCTTTTTGCCTGCTTCGAATGCGGGTTGGACTTCATGAAACGCGGCCGTGGTCAACCCTTCGACAAAACGATACAGAGAAGTGCCCCTGGCGTGGTCCTGCGAGTGGTCGGCTAGAAATTCAAAAAGATTACTAAGGCGGTCAACTAGCATGAGGTATTTCCTTTATATAAATTAGAGCGCGCGCAGTGCTTGAAGCTGGTCGGCAGGCATGAGTGGCATCTGGTTGTCCAGCTCTGCCCCTGCTTTAAGCACCGGATAAAGCTTCTGGTCCGGATTGATTTCAATATTGCAGAAAACTGGGCCGTTCATCGAGTAGGCCTCGCGAAGTTTTTGCGTAACCTCTGAGCTCTTTGAGATGGTGATGACTGGGAGACCCATGGCTTTTGCAACTTCAGGGAAATTCGACAGGCCCAGCCCCGAATCCCTGTCGACACCGGCGTAATTCGCGTTG
>Ga0114998_10000465_pt1 | contig 29763 bp, 27 predicted proteins | sample ArcticOcean_MG_C_5_FD_87044 | JGI IMG/M metagenome (GOLD analysis project Ga0114998, IMG submission 87044) | Marine microbial communities from western Arctic Ocean - ArcticOcean_MG_CB4_138 | ecosystem: Environmental > Aquatic > Marine > Oceanic | place: Arctic Ocean: Canada Basin | collected... | reverse complement strand
GCACATCACGCCCAGTTATAGAGCCTGGGCCAAAATAATCTTTACGATAAGCGAATGTGTGACAATCACCATCAATAGAGACCCGGTATGTTTTACCACCCCAAGTACCAACAGGCGCCTTTAGGTAATCTACATAATCGTCCATGTCGATTTGCTCTTTGACCCACTCAGGCATTTCTGAAGCAAGACCCTTACCAAGCACATCACCCTCAAACGGTGCGCCCATCTCGATGATATCAAAATCAACGGTACCAGTAGCAATGGACTGCTGAAGGCGCGCGTTATAGTCGCCTTGTGCTAGATCGATCCAATTGATCTTCGCACCGGTATAGGCCTCCCACGGCTTCAAGAATCCACGGAAAAGGAAGTTGTGGAGATTTTGGTTGTTCAAGCCCATAAAGGTCAACTCAACCCCATCAAACTCACCCTCAGCAACATTGCCCTTGGTGGCGCCTAGGCACATCTTCCCAACTTTTTGCCAATCGCTATCGGTGGGTGACCCAGCACCGACACCTGGAATTTTCAATATCTCGGCCCGAACATTACTGTGCCCATCCGCTAATGCACCCTGAGGCATCATTGTGACAGCTCCAAGTGCTGCTGAACCCTTCAGCATTTGACGTCGGTTCATTTTTTGAGCGGCTTTGATATAATTATATAGCTCTACTTTCACGTGAATCCTCCCAAGAATCATCAAAATTAATTACATGCAAGAAATGTAATGGTGCACAAAATAGTTATTTATTTGAATAAATTACGCCCCAGTATTTCAAACATAAAAAATACTACGACTTAAAATTACGAAGAGTCAACAATGGGTCCGTATATAAAACCAGGTTTCACTGTTGGGCGTGGACAGTGCTAAATTGTTTAGCTAGAATTACATATCACAGGAGGCGCATCAAAATGGCAAACGTCACAATAAACAAAATTCGTAAATCCTATGACGGCCTGGAAGTCATCCATGGACTAGACATTGATATTGCCGATGGTGAGTTTGTGGCGCTAGTTGGTCCATCTGGTTGTGGTAAGTCCACACTTTTAAGGATGGTTGCTGGGTTAGAGGCTATCGATAGTGGTACTATCGCCATCGGTGAGCGGGTGGTGAACAACCTACCTCCCTCCGAACGAGACATTGCAATGGTGTTCCAAACTTATGCTTTGTACCCACACAAATCAGTAGCAGAAAATATGGGCTTTGCGCTAAAGGTTGCTAAAGCCAGCAAGTCAGAGATTGACCGCAGGGTGAAAGATGCCGCTGAAATACTAAGCCTGACAGAATACTTGGACCGTAAGCCTCGTCATCTGTCTGGTGGCCAACGCCAACGTGTTGCAATGGGTCGGGCTATTGTGCGCGACCCTCAAGTATTTTTGTTTGATGAACCACTGTCTAATCTTGACGCAAAACTGCGCATTCAGATGCGAACTGAAATCAAAGAGCTGCACCAACGCTTAAAAACCACAACGATCTTCGTGACCCACGATCAAATTGAGGCCATGACATTAGCAGATCGAATTGTGGTCATGCAGGGCGGAATTGTAGAACAGGTTGGCACGCCGCTTGAGCTGTACGACAACCCTGCCAACCAATTTGTGGCAACATTCATTGGTGCGCCGTCAATGAACCTACTTGGTGGCGTGCTGTCAAAGGGTATCGTGAAGGTTGGCGAGGAACTGTTTGTGGGCCCAAAGGGGGAGGGCAAAGTTAAACTTGGCGTGCGGCCAGAACATTTAATCTTAGCTAAGAAGGGCGGCTTGCCAATGCAGGTCAAGGTTGTCGAACCAACGGGTGCCGAGACTATGGTTCTCTTGCGTTTTGAAGGTCAGGACATAACCGCAGTTTTTCGGGAACGCCATAACTTTGAAAGCGGTCAAACAATTTACCTAAAGCCTGATCCAGACCACCTGCATGTTTTCGACGCTGATACTGGCGCACGGCTTTAATTATTAATTTTAGGGGGCCCATATGCTTAAGAATATTAATCCAATTCTGAATGCAGACGTACTTTATGCTTTGCGCGCAATGGGGCATGGGGATGATTTGATTATTGCAGATACTAATTTCCCGTCAGACAGCGTCGCACGGGAAACTGTGCTGGGAGAGGTGTTGCGGATAGAAAGCTCCGCAGCAGAGGTAGTGCGCGCGGTTCTCTCACTTTACCCACTTGATACATTTGTAGACGATGCCATGGCAAGAATGGAGGTAGTAGGCGAGCCCGACAAACTCCTACCGGTGATGGAAGAGGTTCAGGCCGAAGTGCTTGCTGCCGGTGGCACTACAATGATTGGAATTGAACGCTTCGCCTTCTATGAGCGTTCAAAGAGGGCCTACGCAGTAATTCAAACTGGTGAGCGGCGTTTTTATGGCTGCTTTGCTTTCCGCAAAGGCGTTGTGCCACCGGATGCAAATTAAACCATGGGAAGGGTTGTGATCCTTGGCGTTTTTGTCGCTGACACTGCCTATCGAGCGGCACGTATGCCGAAGGTGGGCGAGACCATCATGGGCAACTCTTTTGCTCTTGGTCCTGGTGGAAAGGGCTCTAATCAGTCAGTGGCCTCTGCCCGCATGGGGGCCGAAACACACATAATTTCAAAATTAGGCAAAGACGACTTTGCAAAACTTGCGCTTGTTACTTGGGACCAGGCTGGTGTTATCCCACATGTGGAACAGGTCAGCGATAGCTATACCGGTGCTGCATACATCTTTATCGAGGACAGTACGGGCGACAACGCGATTATTATTGCGCCAGGCGCAGCGGCATTGATTGGTGTTGCTGATATTAACTCTCATACCAAGTTGATCGAAAGCGCAGATGTTTTCGTAACACAACTTGAACAGCCAATGTTAGCTGCAATGCGTGGGCTAAAAATTGCACGGGAGGCGGGCGTGACGACACTTCTCAACCCGGCGCCGGCAGCATCCCTGCCTGACGGTATGCTGGCTTTATGTGATTACATCACTCCAAACGAGACCGAGTGTGAAGCCTTAACCGGCATCGCAGTGCGTACACAGTTAGAAGCAGAGCTAGCCTGTGAGGTGTTGCGCGATCTTGGCGTTGGAACGCCTATCATTACCATGGGTGACCAAGGAGCGTTTTTGTATGGCCACGGATTTGTCCCCGCGGTGACCGTAGGTGCAGTAATTGAAACGACGGGGGCTGGCGACGCATTCAATGGTGGCTTTGCGGCAGCTCTGTCTGAAGGATTCTCGACATTAGAAGCTGTACGCTATGGCTGTGCCACTGCGGGAATCTCAGTCACTAAATCTGGCACAGCGCCTTCAATGCCCAATCGTGACGCGGTAGACGCTGTTATCGAATCGAACGGCTAAAGTTTTAAAACTAAAATATGTTTACCGGGCTTGAATCTCTTAGTTAAAGGAAAAACACCATGTCCAGTACCCTTTCAGACCGAGACACCTGGCGACCAGCATCTCGCTATCCAGACCCAGCGGTCATGTCTCTGGATCCAAGATTTAATAAATACAAGCTGCCTTTGGCCTCGGTCGAGAGATTGGCTACAGGTTGCAGGTGGTCCGAGGGGCCGATTTGGTTTGGGGATGGGCGCTATCTTTTATGGAGTGACATCCCAAACAATCGGATCATGCGCTGGGAAGAGGTAACTGGACAAGCCTCTGCTTATCGAGAACCATCAAATTTTGCAAACGGGCAGACGCGCGACCGGATGGGCCGGCTCATAACCTGTGAACACGGTGGTCGACGAGTGACCCGAACCGAATACAACGGCTCAATCTCAATTCTTGTTGATAGCTATAAAGGAAAGCGCCTTTCTTCACCGAATGACGTGGTAGTGAAGTCTGACGGTTCAATCTGGTTTACTGATCCACCGTTTGGTATTCTAGGAAATTACGAAGGCCATAAAGCTGAACCAGAGCTGGGCGAAAATATTTATCGCTTAAACCCCAAAACTGGATCTGTAACGGTCGTTGCCGACAACGTTTTAGGCCCTAACGGGCTTGCGTTTTCGCCAAATGAAGATCGGCTTTACGTAGTTGAGTCCCGTGGTAACCCTGCGCGAAAAATATTAGAGTATGATGTCGCTAGCGATGGGATGAAAATTCTGAATAAGCGGGTCCTAATCGATGCTGGGTCCGGAACCCCTGACGGGTTTCGCGTCGACGTTGACGGTAATCTTTGGTGTGGCTGGGGTATGGGTTCAGATGATTTGGATGGCGTGATGATCTTCGCACCTGATGGCAGCCCGATCGGTCGCATAGCACTACCAGAGCGCTGCGCAAACCTTTGCTTTGGTGGGCGCGCAAACAGTCGGTTATTTATGGCAGCAAGTACATCTATCTATGCGCTGTATGTGAATGTAGCGGGCATTAAAGGAGGGTAATGTTGTGGAAAAGAGAAGTGTGGGAAAGACCCAACTCAAAATAGATGTCCTTGGCCTTGGTGGCGCCCCCCTAGGAGGTAATTTCGCCGATCTTGATTATGCGCAAGGCATAGAAATCATCTCCACTGCTCTTGATGCGGGTATGTCGTATTTTGACACAGCTCCGTGGTATGGGTTCGGACGCTCAGAACGTGTCTTAGGTGACCAGTTGCGCGGGAAAAGTTATATATTATCGAGTAAAGTGGGGCGGCTGCTAGCGCCTGGTGCTGTCGCAACGCCTATGGATTTTGGGATGATTGATCCACTCCCGTTTCATCCTGTTTATGATTATAGCTATGATGGTGTGATGCGGGCTTTTGAGGATGGGCTACAGCGGCTTGGCTTGGACCGGATCGATATTCTTTTGGCGCATGACATTGGAACCTTTCAGCATGGCGATGACAATGCAAAGCACTTCAAAGACCTACAAGAGGGAGGTTATAAAGCTATGGCTGAATTGCGCGCTGTTGGCCGCGTACAAGCAATCGGTCTTGGGGTGAACGAAAACCAAGTGTGCCTAGATGCCCTGAATATCGGTCAGTGGGATGTTTTTCTACTTGCTGGTCGCTACACGCTTCTCGAACAAACACCACTTGATGAGCTTTTTCCTGCCTGTGACGCTGTTGGAACCACCATTATCTGCGGTGGTCCTTTCAATTCGGGTATATTGGTCGGACGCGAAATGTGGAATTATAACAGTGCTCCTGAAGCTGTTGTAAACAAGGTCAAAGCTTTGGGCGCAGTGGCAGACAAATATGGTATACCTCTTCCGGCAGCCGCACTTCAATTTCCGTTAGCGAATAATACTGTCACTTCAGTCATTCCTGGACCACGTTCAAAAGTAGAGTTGGAAGAAATTTTAAGATGGCAATCAGTCAGGATTCCAAATGAATTCTGGGCTGATCTAAAGTCGCAAGCGCTTGTTCATGAGGGTGCCCCCACCCCAGACAGTGCTTTTTGAGTTGCCACAAAAACTTACCAAATCAGCCTAAATGAGATCATTAACCACACACAAAGCTTGTAGACTGTCATCGAATATTACAGGCCGCAATAACGGCCATGTTGAGAATATCGTTCGCCGTGGACACCGTTGAACAAATCTGAATTGGCTTATCAATCCCAGTCAAGATTGGGCCAATGACTGTAGCGCCTCCCATTTCCTGCATCAACTTAACTGAGATTGACGCAGAATGCCGCGCTGGAACAACCAACACATTCGCGGGGCCTGTGAGGCGACTAAAGGGGTATTTCTTCATTTCGTTGACATTCAATGCCACATCCACAGCCATCTCACCTTCGAATTCGAAATCAACACCGCGCTGTTGCAAAACTTCAGGAGCAATTCTCATTTTTTCAGCGCGTTCTGAGATGGGATAGCCAAACGTTGAAAAGCTCACAAAAGCCACGCGGGGCTCGAGGCCCAACGCCCGGGCCACACTTGCACCACGCTCTGCAATATCAGCCAAATCATTTTCGTCTGGCCATTCGTGCACCAATGTATCCGAGATTAAAACAATTTTGCCTTTTGACAAAACGGCCGTCACCCCAACTGCGCCATCATGTGGTCCCACATCATAGACGTGGTTGATCAAATCCAACACATGGGCTGACTTACGTGTCACCCCTGTGACCAAACCATCGCCATGACCGTGCGCAAGCATAAGCGAGCCAAACACATGACGATCACGGGCTGCAAGCCGGTGAACGTCTGTTTTGTCAAAGCCTTTGCGGTGAAGTCGTTCGTAAAGATACTCTTTGTAAGTGCCTAAATGCTCCGTTTTCCCCGCATTCACAATTTCAAGCTCATTCATAGCATCAGCTAGACCTGCGGCCTCCAACCCAGCACGCACGTCGCTTTCGCGGCCCACAACAATGGATTGCCCAAACCCTTGGCGTTGGTACATCACAGCCGCGCGTAATACACGCTCATCGTGCCCCTCGGAAAAAATCATCCGCGCTTGTGCAGATCGAGCACGGGCGTTAATTCCACGCAGAATGCTGGCTGTTGGATCCATCCGAGTTTTAAGCGACAACTCATAACCGTCCATATCCACAATTGGACGGCGCGCTACACCAGTGTCCATGCCCGCCCGCGCAACCGCTGGAGGAATACGGTAAATCAAGCGCGGGTCAAAGGGTGTAGGGATGATGTAGTCTCGGCCAAAGCTCAATTTAGTACCATAGGCTAACGCAACCTCGTCTGGCACCTCCTCACGCGCAAGCTCCGCCAAGGCCCGTGCGCAAGCAATTTTCATCTCGTCGTTAATCGCACGGGCATGAATATCCAGCGCGCCGCGGAATAGGTAAGGGAAACCCAAAACATTGTTTACTTGGTTGGGGTAGTCTGAGCGTCCGGTAGCCACAATTGCATCAGGCCGCACTTCATGTGCTTCTTCTGGTGTGATTTCGGGGTCTGGATTAGCCATCGCAAAAATCACTGGGTTGGCGGCCATGCTCACAACCATTTCTGATGTGACGGCGCCCCTCACAGACACGCCTAAAAATACATCTGCGCCCACCATAGCTTCGTCCAAAGTACGCAAGGGCGTAGTAATAGCATGAGCAGACTTCCACTGGTTCATACCCTCAGTTCGGCCCTGATAAATGACACCCTTTGTGTCACAGACCACACAATTGTTATGTTTTGCACCCATAGATTTAAGTAGCTCGATACATGCAATTCCGGCGGCACCCGCCCCATTCAACACAATCCTTACATCTTGAATAAGCTTACCCGAAAGGTGCAACGCGTTGATTAGGCCTGCCGCACAAATTACAGCTGTGCCGTGTTGGTCGTCATGAAACACAGGGATGTCCATGACATCTTTAAGAGCCTGCTCGATAATAAAGCATTCTGGCGCCTTAATGTCCTCAAGATTAATGCCACCAAACGTAGGGCCCATTAACTTAACCGCATTAATAAATTGGTCGGGGTCCTCTGTATCAAGCTCAATATCAACCGAGTTCACATCGGCGAAGCGTTTAAACAAAACGGCCTTGCCTTCCATAACAGGTTTACTGCCCAAAGCGCCAAGGTTTCCAAGGCCCAACACAGCGGTGCCGTTAGAGATTACAGCAACCAAGTTACCTTTGTTCGTGTAGTCATAGGCTAACTCAGGGTTTTCAGCGATCGCCAAACAAGGGACGGCCACACCAGGAGAATATGCAAGAGAAAGATCACGTTGTGTTGTCATCGGAACTGTGGCGGTGATTTCAAATTTTCCCGGAGTTGGCTCCGTGTGGAACGCAAGTGCGTCTGCATCTGTTACTTTGTTATTGGCCATCAAAAAACTCCAACTGTGAATTAGTTTAATATTAAACTATATTTAATACTGGTGCAAATCTAATTTTTGATAGCTAGATTTACGAGCCTATATTTAATGCTACTTATTGGTCTTGACTACTAATAAATTTTGGGTTTAGCCGCCACATCTACTAAAAATGCAGCAGTCATGGGGTATGTTTTTGCCGCATGATCGGCGGAGTTTGCGACGCGGCCCTATCTACCCACAAGCATAGCAGGATCACCACTTCCTTTCGAAGCAGGTTTTGCCTAATACTAGCGTCAAATGGAGATTAATCTGTGACCAATCCTGACCGTTCCGTAACGCCAATGATGGCACAGTTTCTTAAAATAAAAGAAGAGTATCCTGCTGCCTTGCTATTTTATCGGATGGGCGACTTTTATGAATTGTTCTTTGATGATGCTGTCGCGGCGGCACAGGCTCTTGATATTACCCTCACTAAACGCGGCAAACATCTTGGCGACGACATACCAATGTGCGGTGTCCCTGTACATGCGGCCGAAGGTTATCTGCTTAATCTTATCCGCAAAGGCTTTCGCGTTGCGGTTTGTGAGCAGTTGGAAAACCCAAAGGAGGCCAAAAAGCGGGGTGCTAAATCCGTCGTGAAGCGCGGGGTGGTTCGCCTTGTGACACCTGGAACCCTCACCGAAGACACTCTGCTGCATCCGCGTCAAAGCAATTTTCTAGCCGCCTTTGCCCAAGTCAGGGACCAAAGCTGTTTGGCATGGCTGGATATCTCAACCGGTGATGTCCGCTATAGCCCTTGCCCTGTGATGCGGCTCGGCCCTGAACTCGCGCGCCTTGCCCCAGCGGAGGTTTTGATCTCAGACACGGTAACACCTGAGCTGCTGGAGGTCATTGCTGAATCTGGCGCCGCATCGACACCGATGGCGCAAACCATGTTCGACAGCGCAACTGGTGTTGAGCGACTAGCCGCTGCTTTTGGTGTCAGCACGCTGGATGGCTTCGGTGACTTTAACCGCGCTGACACAGCAGCGCTTGCGGCGTTGTTAGAATACCTTGCCGCCACCCAAAAAGGACAACTGCCCCTGCTACGCCAACCCCAGCGCGAAGCCCGTGATGATTTTGTAGCCATTGATGCTGCAACCCGCAGAAATCTTGAGCTCACTCAAACCCTGTCAGGTGAAAAAAGTGGCTCCTTGCTGTCTGTTGTTGATCGCTCTGTTACCGCTGCCGGAGCCCGCTTGCTCTATCGCCGCGTTACAACGCCCTCACAACGATTAGACACAATTGATGAACGCGCCGCATCTGTACAATTTTTATGCGAAAAAAGCGGTGTGCGGGCCGCGCTACGCTACGCTTTGCAGCGGCTTCCAGACATAGAACGGGCCCTTGGGCGTTTGGCGCTTGAGCGGGGTGGGCCGCGTGATCTGGTATCTTTGAGCAACGGTATGGTCCAGGCAACTGAAGTCTATGAGCTTCTAGAAAAACACGATTTGCCAAAACTTCTGGAGGGATCAAAGGCTGCGTTAGTCGGCCATGAGGCGCTATCGTCCGAGCTGGGCCAAGCCCTTGTGGCCGATCCACCCCTTATGGCGCGTGATGGCGGGTTTGTGGCAACGGGTTATTCAGCTGAACTGGACGAGGTGACCTCTCTGCGTGATAAGGCGCGCTCGGTTATTGCTGGTATGCAGGCCCATTACGCGACTCTCGCTGGCGTCACCTCCCTGAAAATAAAACACAACAATGTGCTTGGATATTTCATCGAAACAGCCGCCACCCATGCCCAACGCATGCTCACGGCGCCCTTAAGTGAAACCTTTATTCACCGACAGACCACTGCCAATGCTGTGCGCTTTACCACGGTCGATTTGGGGAAATTGGAAACCAAAATCCTAAACGCGGCGGGCCGTGCAACAACGTTGGAATTGGAAGTTTTCGAAGGACTGCGCGGCAAAGTTTTAGACCACGCCGCAGCACTTCAAGCGCTCGCAGTTTCCATTGCGGAGATTGACGTTGCCTCCGCCTTCGCTGAATTGGCCATGAATGAGGGCTGGGTACGACCAGTTTTGAACACAAGCCGGGATTTTGTGATTGAGCAGGGTCGGCACCCCGTGGTTGAGGCCGCACTTAAGGCCCAGTCATCCTCTGTCTTTGTTGCCAACGACTGTGCGCTCAAAGGTGCCGAAGATATGATTTGGTTGCTGACCGGCCCCAATATGGCCGGTAAATCTACATTTTTACGCCAAAACGCGCTGATTGCGTTACTCGCGCAGGCTGGATCCTATGTGCCTGCAGCCCGCGCAGAGCTTGGGATTGTTTCACAGATTTTCAGCCGGGTTGGAGCGGCGGATGATTTGGCGCGTGGTCGGTCAACATTTATGGTTGAAATGGTTGAGACCGCCGCAATTTTAAATCAAGCCGATGACCGTGCCTTGGTCATTCTGGACGAAATTGGGCGCGGCACGTCAACATATGACGGACTTTCCATTGCTTGGGCCACACTTGAGCATCTTCATGACGTCAACCAATGCCGGGCTCTTTTCGCCACCCATTATCACGAACTCACACAGCTTTCGGCAAAACTGGGCCACATGGACAATGCCACTGTAACCGTCCGCGAGTGGCAGGGTGACGTGGTGTTCTTACATGAAGTTAAGAAGGGCGCTGCAGATCGATCTTATGGTGTACAGGTGGCAAAGCTGGCTGGGTTGCCTCAATCTGTTTTGGAGCGGGCAAAAGTTGTACTGGAGGCCCTTGAGCGCGGAGATCGCGAAGGACACAGTAAGCAAAGGGCGCTAATTGACGATCTGCCACTATTTTCAACAATACCCCCACAGAAACCTGCCAAGGTCACTGCTGTAGAGGAAGCTTTAGAAAGAATTCAGCCAGACGCCCTCAGTCCAAAGGAGGCCCTTGATCTGATCTATGAGCTTAAATTAAAGTTAAAATGATTGAAAAGGGCGGCCAAGGCCGCCCAGACTATATTTTCTAATATACATGTTGCAAGGCTTTAGCCCGGTGTAGACGAAACGCCAACTTGAGCTGGCCGCAACAAGCGGTCGTGCAACATAAAGCCCTCCGCCATCACCTGGATGATGTCACCTGCCTTAGTGCCGGGAACGGGGGCCTCAAACATAGCCTCGTGGTTCTGTGGGTCAAAGCTGTCGCCCATCTCAGGCATAATCGGTTCAATACCATGTTTTTTGAACACGTTGACAATTTCACGCATGGTCAGCTCAACGCCCTCAATTAAGGCTGCTGCTATCTCTCGGTGCTCATCTGTAGTCACCTCCAGCCCACGCTTGAGATAGTCATATATTGGCAGCAAATCACGTGCGAGCTTGGAGCCACCATAGTTTTCAGCCTCACGACGATCCCGCTCACTGCGTTTGCGTGAGTTCTCAGCATCGGCTAAGCCACGCATCCACCTATCTTTCAGAGCATCCCGCTCGGCGCGCAAAGCGTCAAGCTCGAGCTCTTCTTCAGTATATTCTTCGTCACCATACTCTTCTTCTTCGGCAAGACTAATGTCTTGGAGAAAACCATCTTCATTTTCTGTCGCCATCTGGACCTAACCCCGTTCAGATAAAACTCGCCCAACCATCTGGGCGGTATAATTAACAATTGGCACAATCCTGCCATAATTCAAACGTGTTGGCCCTATTACACCAATTGCACCAACCACTTTTCGATCAGCGTTCATATAGGGAGAAACTACCAAAGAGGAACCCGAAAGTGAAAAAAGTTTGTTTTCAGACCCAATAAAAATGCGAACCCCGTCCCCCTCATCAGTCAATTGCAGGAATTCTGCAATATCACGCTTACGTTCTAGGTCGTCAAAAAGCACTCGAACACGCTCTAAATCTTCAGTGGTACCCGCTTTTTCCAAAAGATTCGATCTACCTCGCACGATAAGACGCTCATTGTCTCCACCCGCATCTTGCATAACAGCAATTCCAGCTTCAACAAGGCTAGTCGTCAAAATATCTAGTTCTGTGCGGTGTCTTTTTATTTCTAAAACGACTGTAGACTGTAGCTCTTGCAAGGTCTTGCCCTGACCGACAGCGTTTAAAAAGTTAACGGCCTCGCGCATTTGGCTCGGCGTTTGGCCCAACGGTGGGCGAAAAATCCGGTTTTCGACCTCACCGTTTGCAAAGACCAAAACCACCAAAGCGCGATCTGTAGCCAGAGATACAAACTCTATATGCTTTATTGGCGATGCTTTTTTGGGCGCCAGAACCAATGAGGCCCCCTGAGTTAGTCCAGATAGGGCGCTGGACATACGATCTAGCATAATTGTAATGCTATCACTTTCGTCCATGCTCGCTTCGATTTTACGCTGGTCGGCTTCATCAGGGTCACCCACCTCCAAAATGCCATCCACAAACATTCGAAGGCCAAGCTCTGTAGGCTGGCGGCCCGCTGATGTATGTGGGCTATTGAGCAAGCCTAGAATCTCCAAGTCTTTCATGACGTTACGAATAGTGGCGGCACTTACCTGCTGGCTCATGTGCTGTGTCAGTGTGTTGCTGCCCATAGGCTCGCCTGAGGAAAGATAGCTTTCCACAATTCTCTGAAACACTTCGCGGCTGCGCGTGTCCATGTCTGAAAATAGTTCTGTCGACGAATCCATTCACCTAGCCCTTGCCATTTAGGGTGCGCATCGCATATTCGCCTATGAAAGCTGAGAGGACAAGCTATGCGACCATCCAATCGAAAATTAAATCAAATGCGCGACATTGTAATCGAGACGGGATTCACCCGCCATGCGGAGGGATCTTGTTTGATAAAGGTCGGGGATACCCATGTTTTGTGTACAGCGAGCCTGGAGGAGAGGGTTCCATCGTTTTTGCGAAACTCTGGTCTTGGTTGGGTAACAGCTGAATATGGCATGCTGCCACGGGCTACGCACACACGTATGCGCCGGGAGGCCAAAAATGGGCAATCTGGCCGCACTCAGGAAATTCAACGCCTAATTGGCCGCAGTTTGCGCGCAGGGGTGGATCGGGTGGCTTTGGGTGAACGGCAAATAAGTATTGATTGTGATGTGATTCAGGCTGATGGCGGAACCCGCTGTGCTGCGATCACTGGTGGCTGGGTGGCCTTAAAGCTGGCTATTCAAAAATTGATGAACGCGGGAGATATTCAAACTGACCCACTTTTAGATCCAGTAGCGGCCGTAAGTTGCGGAATATATGCAGGCCAGGCAATTTTAGATCTAGACTACCCAGAAGATAGCGAGGCTGGTGTTGATGGTAATTTTGTAATGTTGGGGTCAGGAAAAATCGTTGAGGTGCAAATGTCAGCTGAGGGCTCAACCTTTTCACGCGATCAAATGGGCCAATTAATGGACCTGGCTGAAGCTGGTGTTGCACAACTAGTAGCTGCGCAAATGGCTGCTGTTAGCTGATGCGTAAACTCACAGGCTCAAAAATCGTGCTGGCTAGCCACAACAAGGGAAAGCTCAGCGAAATACAGGTTCTTTTAGAGCCTTTCGGTATAGAGTGTGTGAGTGCGGGAGATCTTGGGCTGGAGGAGCCAGAAGAAACCGAAACGACCTTTGTTGGAAATGCGCGCTTGAAAGCACATTTTGCCGCGAGGGCATCAGGCCTCCCTGCATTATCTGACGATAGTGGGATTTCGGTAGATGCTTTGGGCGGTGCGCCTGGCGTTTACACTGCTGATTGGGCGGAAACCCGCAACGGTCGGGATTTTTCAGTGGCTATGTCTAAAGTGTGGGAGATGTTGCAGGCAAGTAGTGCGCCCCCCCCCCATATGGCGAAATTTAATTGTGTGCTTTGCCTGGCTTGGCCTGATGGACATGATGAGGTTTTTAATGGTTTTTCAAAGGGACAGGTCGTTTGGCCAACTCGAGGTAACCATGGCTTTGGGTTTGATCCTATGTTTCAACCTGACGGGTATGTCTTAACATTTGCTGAGATGCTTCCCGTTGAGAAACAACCACTTACACACCGTTCAGACGCTTTCTCCAAATTGGTGGCCAACTGTATTGAGTGACGATTGGCGCCATGGTGGCTTCGGTCTCTACATCCATTGGCCATTCTGTGAGGCAAAGTGCCCGTATTGCGATTTTAACTCCTATGTTAGCTCTAGTGTGGATACCAACGTTTGGGAAATAGCTCTTATGTCTGAGCTTGATCGCCATGCAGAGCTGTTACATGGGCGTTTATTAAATTCCATATTTTTTGGGGGTGGGACGCCTAGCCTAATGCCACCCGCTTTGGTTGGGCGGCTAATCAGCCGAGCTCTTCAACATTGGACGCCCGCGAATGATATTGAAATTACACTAGAAGCCAACCCGTCTTCAGTAGAGGCTGCGCGCTTTGCGGGTTTTCGTGCGGCGGGTGTTAATAGAGTTTCAATTGGAATTCAGGCACTTAACAATCGAGACCTTAAGCGCCTTGGTAGGCTTCACTCTGTCGATGAGGCGATGGTCGCTCTCAAAATAGCAAACCTGAACTTTGACCGGGTGAGTTTTGATCTAATTTATGCGAGGCAGGATCAATCTCTCGCACAGTGGCAGTCTGAACTTTCGGCAGCGATAGACTTAAGCAATGGCCACTTGTCTCTTTATCAGCTTACAATTGAGCCTGGTACAGCTTTTGGGTATCGCGCCGTGGCGGGCAAGCTGCGGGGACTGCCCAACGACGACCTGGCTGCAGACATGTTTGATCTTACTAGCAAAACCTGTGCAGAGGCAGGTTTAGAGCCTTACGAAATTTCTAACTATTCATCTAGTGGTTTTGAATCAATACATAATATCATCTACTGGCGGGGTGGTGACTATATTGGTATTGGTCCCGGGGCCCATGGGCGTCTGACGCTCAGCGGCAAGCGCCTCGCAACGCAGACAGCGCTTGCCCCCTCCGCTTGGCTAGATCGAGTTTCCCTGAGCTCCAGCGGCACTGTGAAATCAGAAATTCTATCGAAAACAGATCATGCAAATGAATTGATAATGATGGGATTACGTATGAGAGGGGGCATTTCCCGCTCAAGAATACAGGCCGTTTCCGGTCAGGCTATTGAAATTCCTGAGCACTTGGTTGACCTAGGTTTCGTTGAGGTGTCTGGCGATTGTGTCCGCGCCACAGAGGCTGGGCGTCTCCTGCTTAATCAGCTTGTTCAGGCTATTATGTATTAAGTCCTGGCTAGCTGGCGGCAGAGCTCGTCAAGCTGCTCAAGATCTTGATATTTTATGGTAATAGATCCACCCTCTTGTCCTGGGCTGTGCGCAATAAGTACACTCATTTTCAAGGCTGCCGATAGATCGCCCTCCAATGCCCTTGTGTCAGCGTCCTTTCTGGAGCGAGCCAAACGATCTTTGTTGGACACCTTTGGTTCCCGCACAAGCTTTTCTACCTGTCGTACGGACAAGCCACGGCTAACCACCGTTAGGGCTAGCTCGGACGCGTTGAGGGCAGTAACAAGGGCACGAGCGTGTCCACTTGAAAGCTTTCCCATCACCACTAGCGCCTGAACGTCTTCGGGAAGCCCTAAAAGCCTTAAATTGTTAGCGATGTGAGACCTAGACTTGCCGAGCGCCACGGCCATTTGTTCTTGGGTGTGGCCAAATTTATCCATAAGCTGCCGATAGCCAATTGCTTCTTCGATTGGATTAAGGTCAGTGCGTTGAATGTTTTCAATGATAGCAATTTCAAGCACGTCGCGATCGGAAAGATCACGAACAACGACGGGTAGGGTGTGCAGCTGAGCCATTTGAGAAGCGCGCCAGCGCCGCTCGCCAGCAACTATCTCAAAATCCCCAACCCTATTGGGATGAGGGCGGACTACGAGAGGTTGAATAATGCCCTTTGACCTTATAGATTCAGCAAGATTGTTTAGATCATCAGCATCAAAATGTCGACGTGGCTGGTCTGGGTTTGGATGTATTTTCTCGATTGGAACAAGCGTATCTCCGCGAATTGTACTTGCCCCAGCCGTTGCCTCACCTACCGCTGGCTCAATATCAGCCATTAGGGCTGACAGCCCACGACCTAACCCACGTTGACGCTTCGCTATATTCGACATGATGATTTCCTAACTCATTAGTTTTGGCGCAATAGCACCTCTTGGGCTAATGCTCGGTAGGCCGCGGCACCCTTAGACCGGCTATCATAGCTTAAGACGGGCATAGAAAACGATGGGGCCTCGCTAATTCGCACATTCCGTGGGATCATCGTTTTGAATACCAGTTCCCCTAAATTTTCACGCGCATCAGCCTCTACCTGCAGGGATAATCGATTGCGCCCGTCAAACATAGTGAGCGCTACACCCTCAATTCTAAGGGCTGGGTTCCCAAGTCCTCGAACCTCTCGGACTGACATTAGCAACTGGGAGAGACCTTCAAGCGCAAAAAACTCGCTTTGCAGAGGAATAATTAGGGAATCAGCAGCAATGAGGGCATTTACGGTCAAAACATTAAGAGATGGCGGGCAATCGAAGAAAATATAGTCATATTTGGATAAGTCAGAATTACTTAAAACCGTTCTAAGCAACTTGCTTCGATTCTTATTAGATGCGAGCTCAATATCTGCCGAACTCAAATCTGTTGTTGAGGGTATCAGGTAGAGGTTTTTAAGCTCCGTCTGAATTACAAAGCGTTCCTCCACCACCTGTCCAACCAAGACATCATATGTTGTAAACTCACGCTCATCAGCAAGCGATCCAAGCCCTGTTGAGGCATTACCCTGCGGATCAAGGTCCAGTACCAGAACCCGGTGGCCCACTTCAGCGAAAGCAGCGGCAAGGTTCAAGGTAGTTGTCGTCTTACCAACCCCCCCCTTTTGGTTCGCAATAGCTATAATTTTTGGTTTATTAGACTGCACGCTGAATATTCCTGACTTCAAGGATCGCCGCGTTGGCGCTGGTTAGACTTTTTGTCACATTGCAGTCAAATGACCACGATTTGCGGGCGTCATCAAGCTCCTCCTGATAGCTTTGGCCCTTCATAAGTAGGCAAACACCGCCCTCCTCTACCAACCTTTCGGTAAATTCTAACAGCTTTGGTAATGGCGCTAGCGCCCTTGCTGACACCGTGGCAGCTCGGGGTAAGTCAAGAGACTCGATCCGTGCATTATGAATTTGACAGTTCAAGCCCAGAATTACTACCGCCTGACGCAAAAAGGTAGCCTTCCTTGCATCACTTTCTACCAAAACGACACAGGTTTCTGGTGCGGTTTCTCTCAGGATAATAGCGACAACGATCCCCGGAAACCCACCCCCACTACCTATGTCAATCCAATATGCGCCAAGCCGTGCCAGTGATATAATTTGGGCAGAGTCTTCTAAATGGCGATGCCGGATATCTGAAACACTACTTTTGGCAATCAAATTAATGACTGGGTTCCACTTCTTAACCAGCTCAATAAACACCTCTAAATAATCTCGTGTTTCACGTGAAACATTCATTTCAATGTGAGTTTTTCTCGTTTTCATATAGCTTTTCTTAGCTTTTGAGTCTTCAGTCTTAGTAAAACAGCCGTTAGAGCAGCCGGTGTAATACCCTCAATATTTTTAGCGGCCCCCAGAGACCGCGGCCTTGCCTCTGATAACTTTGCTATCATTTCAGACGATAGCCCAGATATCCCAGCATATTCAAAAGCTGTTGGAATTTGAATGCTAAGGTCGCGAGCTAACGCTGCTATATCGCGCCCCTGCCGCTCGATATAAGTCACATAGAGCGCTTCACGGCCCGCCTGTATTAGCGCCCCTGCATCACTGTCAATTAATGACGGCTCTAACACCGTCAGCTGCTGTATTGAAACGCCAGGAATTGCCAGCAGTTCGTGACCATTTCTACGGCGACCGTCTAGCCCCAAGTCGATACCTGCAACTCGGGCTTGATTGGGGGATACCGCCATGGTTGACAGCGCTTTTCGGCAAAATGTTAGTTTCTCAATTTTTTCTGTGTATTTAGAAAACCTCTTCAGTGACACACACCCCGAGACGTAGCCTTGCTCTGTTAATCTTTGATCTGCATTGTCTGCGCGGAGCTTAAGACGAAACTCGGCGCGAGACGTAAACATTCTGTAAGGCTCTGTAGCGCCACGGGAAATCAGATCATCTATCATAACGCCTATATAGCTTGTGCTTCGATCAAAACGTACGGGCGACACGCCTCGCAGGCGCTTTGCTACACCAATTGCCGCGACCAACCCCTGAGCGGCGGCCTCCTCATAGCCGGTTGTCCCATTGATCTGGCCGGCTAGAAACAACCCACCAAGCAAACCGGATTCCAAATCGCTAGACAGGCCCTGTGGGTTTAAAAAATCATATTCGATTGCATAGCCAGGTTGCAAAATTTCAACACACTCAAGGCCCAAAATAGACCTAACATATTGATATTGGATATCTTCTGGCAACGATGTAGATATTCCATTTGGGTATACACTGTTAGTAAAAAGGCCCTCCGGCTCCAGAAATATCTGGTGACTGGTTTTATCAGAAAAGCGAGTCACCTTGTCTTCTATTGAGGGGCAGTACCTTGGTCCAATCCCCTTTATGTGACCACCGTACACAGCTGATCTATCTAAGTTTTTCCTGATAGTATCGTGTGTGTTAGCGTTTGTGTGGGTGATCCCGCAGACAATCTGTTTAACAGAAGGGGATTCAGACAAAAATGATAGCATGACAGGGTCATCGTCTGCTGGTTGAACCTCTAAACACTGCCAGTTTATAGTATCTCCATTTAGCCGGGGTGGCGTTCCCGTTTTCAGACGCCCAAACGTTGCGCCCAAGGATTCCATCTGTACTGATAGCTCATTAGCAGCCGCCTCTCCCATCCGTCCCGCAGACACTCGCTCATCACCTATGTGAATGGTTCCCCGCATAAACGTTCCGGCAGTTAGAATAACAGTACTTGCACAAACCTCCAATCCATCTGACAAGCAGACCCCCGTCACGACGCCAGAGCTAGACATAAGCGCTGACACCTCACCCTCAATCAGGGTGAAGCTCTCCCTAGCCAGCGTAGCCTGTATCGCTTTAAGGTATAGCCACCGGTCAGATTGTGTTCGGGGGCCCTGTACAGCAGGACCCTTGCTTCTATTTAAAAGGCGGAATTGGATCCCAGAAACGTCGGCAGCTACGCCCATGATACCATCAAGCGCGTCAATTTCACGAACGAGGTGCCCCTTACCCAACCCGCCAATCGCGGGGTTGCACGACATAACGCCAATCTTAGTTTTATCTAAGGTCACTAGAGCGGCCCTTAGTCCATAACGACAGGCTGCGTGAAGCGCCTCACAGCCAGCGTGCCCACCGCCGACAACAACAACATCAAATTGTTTCACGTGAAACACACCCCCCTACTTCCCTAAACAAAAGCTCGAGAAGATTTCATCAAGAACATTCTCTATATCAATCTTACCAAAAACAAAATCCAATTCAGTTAGCGCAAAATAAAGCTCCTGGCTGGCTAATTCGAATGGTAAGGGTTTTTGTTCAGTTAACGCTATTACATTCAGAAGTAAGGTATTAGCGGCATTCAGGCCTTTGACTTGCCGCTCTCGAATTGCTACTACGTCTAAAGAAGTCTTTTTTAAAAGACTTTCTGCGATCAGATGAAGTAACTCTGATACGCCCTCTCCAGTTTTTCCCGATACTGATAAACCCGCTTTTGCTCTAAGATCAGACTTGTTCAGGACGACGAAATCGCTCGGTCTTGCAGGAAATGGTAGTGCCTCGGTGGCTTGCTCAACCAAAAATATACGGACATCAGCAGTATCAGATCTCTTATATGCCATTGATATTCCAAGGTTTTCTATTGGGTCATTGGATACGTGTAAACCTGCTGTATCAAGAAATGTCACCGCGAGACCCTTAAGATCAACACGGGTCTCAATAACGTCCCGAGTTGTACCAGCCACATCCGAGGTGATGGCCGCCTGCCGTCCTGCAATTGCGTTTAATAGGGTTGATTTGCCCACGTTGGGCGTCCCAACAATAGCAACAGTAAAGCCTGACCTAATCTTTACGGCGATCGACGACCGATCTAAAACCGAAGAAACAGACACACTTGTTTTGCCTACCAGCTCCGCAACTTCTAAATATAAATCATCTGGAATTTCCTCGTCTGAGAAGTCGATGCTAGCTTCTATGAGAGCAACAGCGCGGAGCAGATCTGCGCGCCAGACCTCTCCCAACTCACCAAAGCTGCCCTCCAGCACACAGATGGCCTGTTTGCGCTGTGATTCGGTTTCTGCATCAATCAAATCAGAAAGCGCCTCTACCTGATTCAAATCAAGTTGCCCGTTTTCGAGCGCCCTACGGGTAAACTCTCCAGGGTTTGCGAGCCTACAGCCATCGAATTCAGAAAGCTCCGCCAATAGCTTGGCAACCGTTGCCAAGCCACCATGCACATGAAACTCAATCACCTGCTCTCCGGTAAAACTTGCGCCAGCTTCAAAAAAAAGCACCAAAGCCCTATCAATCAGGGAGCCATCTGCTGCTCTGACGAAGCGCAGCCCAGACCTGCCAGTCACTGGAACGTTACAAAACTCACTAGCTATACTAAATGCTTGATCACCAGACAGGCGAATAATGGAAACGCCCGCCCGCCCTGATGCTGTAGCCTGAGCGAAAATAGTATCCATAGGTCACACTATGTGTTCATTGAATCAAAAAACTCAGAGTTAGATTTTGTTTGTTTTAATTTGGAAATTAGGAACTCAACCGCATCTGTAGTACCCATAGGATTCAAAATTCGGCGCAGTACGTAGGTTTTCTGAAGATCAATCTTATCAACCAAAAGCTCTTCTTTACGGGTTCCGGACTTCAATACGTCCATAGCGGGAAATACACGTTTGTCTGCAACTTTTCGATCCAAAACAATTTCGGAGTTACCAGTACCTTTGAATTCTTCAAAAATAACTTCATCCATCCGACTGCCGGTATCGATTAAAGCCGTAGCAATGATAGTTAGCGAGCCGCCTTCTTCGATATTTCTTGCGGCACCAAAGAACCGCTTCGGACGCTGCAACGCGTTGGCATCCACACCACCTGTCAAAACTTTCCCAGAGGACGGGACCACCGTATTGAAGGCCCTGCCCAATCGAGTAATAGAATCCAATAAAATAACTACGTCACGCTTGTGTTCCACAAGCCGCTTAGCTTTTTCAATCACCATTTCCGATACAGCGACGTGGCGTGTTGCTGGCTCATCAAACGTAGAGCTCACAACCTCTCCCTTAACGGATCGCTGCATGTCCGTAACTTCTTCTGGTCGCTCATCAATCAACAAAACAATCAAGTAACATTCCGGATGATTCTTTTCGATTGAATTGGCAATGTTTTGAAGCAAAACTGTTTTACCCGTCCGTGGTGGAGCCACAATTAATGACCTCTGGCCCTTTCCTATAGGGGCAACCAAATCAATAATACGCGCAGATCTATCTTTTGATGTTGGATCTTCAAGCTCCATACAGAGACGCTCGTCCGGGTAAAGTGGTGTCAAATTTTCAAATGCAACTTTGTGTCGTGCGTGTTCTGGCGCTTCAAAATTAATTTTTTCTACCTTAGTCATACCAAAGTAGCGTTCGGTGTCCTCTGGAGCCTTAATGACGCCATCAATGGTATCACCTGTCCTAAGGGAAAGCTGGCGGATCATATCTGGCGATACGTAAATATCGTCTGGACCTGGCAAGTAGTTAGCCTCTGGAGATCTCAAGAAACCAAACCCGTCTTGAAGAACCTCTAAAACGCCGTCTCCAGAGATCTCAGCACCATCTTCAGCCCGTTCTTTTAAAATAGAAAACATCATGTCGCCCTTACGCATGGTCGACGCGTTCTCAATTTCCAACTCTTTAGCCATAGAAAGTAGATCTTTAGGAGTTTTCGCCTTTAAATCGGCCAAGTTCACACGGTTAATTGTCATGAAATCACTTCCTGCCTAAAGAATATTTAGACACCACAAATATGTTTATAATAAAATGCAACCCCGAATGGGAGCAGATCTTCGATACTCAAATCAATTGGGCGAGTCAATTAATAGGTTCAAATATCTAGAAGGGGCGCACTATAACCATTATAACGATGACTAACAAAAGCACCGTCGGCACCTCATTCATTATCCGATACGTTCGCCCACGCACCTTGTTTTTTCCTTGTTCAAAAGCTCTTTGGCGCACCATTAACCAAAAGTGGAATGTGGTCATGCCTAAAATACTTAAAAGCTTCGCCCAAGGCCAAGCTAAGCTCCAATCAATAGTGCCAGGGATTACTGCTAATCCAGCGCCAAACCCCCAACTAGCAACCATTGCTGGGGTCATAATAACGTATAGGAGTTTTCTCTCCATCATTTTAAAAAGAACATCTGTTGCCGAAGGTACAACTACACTTTCACTATGGTGAACATAAAGCCTAGGTAGGTAAAAAATGCCTGCCATCCAAGCAATTACAGAAATAATATGACCAACTTTAAGCCAAGGGTATAATTCTATTAAATAATCACCCATTTCTCAGCGCCTCTATCCTATATAATAATATATATAGTATAGAAGTTAAGTAGATAGTTGTAGAGACGCGAAAACATGGGGATAAAAAAAAATACACAAGTTTATCCACTGTGCACCAAGTATACTGTGATAAAAAAAAATAGTTTAATATAGAGTGATTACAAAAGACTAAATTACTTTTAAGCACAAAACCCATGTGTAAAACCGGTATTAATATTTCAGCTTTAAATAAGCAACAGCTAGAATTTATACATATACAACAGGGAAAATTTTTTTGGACTATCTTGAGAACAGATGAAAATTATAAAAATTCTTGTATTTGCAATATATCGCAATTATCTCAACTGTTATAGCATAAGCGACACAGAAATTTATCCACAGGTTTACCCTCCATGGATCTGATCATAGCTTCTAAATCTGAAACTCGTCAGCGTATTCTTAGTTGTGCACTGATTTCTACCAAAGCCATCTCTCCTCAGATTGATGAAGACAGTATCACCAGGTCTTTGGTCGCAGAAAATGCAACGCCGCGGGATATTGCAGATACTCTTGCTGAACATAAAGCCAAGAAGGTTTCAATAAAAAACCCAGAAACCTGGGTTCTAGGCGGTGACCAAATATTAGCGTTTGAGGGCGAAGTATTTGGAAAGCCAGAAACCCCTAACGCGTTAAAGCGCACGCTCACACGTTTCTCTGGGCAAACGCATCGCTTAATAACCGCGAACGTAATCTATAAAAACGCTGAGCCAGTATGGCGCCACGTTGCGGTAAGCCATATGACGATGTATCCAATAACTGAAGCAGATATAGAAAGCTATGTTGCAGAAGCATGGCCAAATGCCCAGCATACTGCTGGTGGTTATTATTTCGAAGAAAACCCGCATTTGTTTTCAAAAGTGAAGGGAAATTGGTTTGATATAATGGGACTATCTATTGAGCCTATTGTAGGGTTTCTAAATCGACAGAACTCTGAACTGAAATTTCGACCACCCAAATTGGCTGCAGTATTGGGCCACCCAATTTCCCACAGCAAGTCTCCTCGCATGCACGGGCATTGGTTAAAAACCAATTCAATTTCAGGCGACTATATCGCTATCGATATCCCACCACAGCGGTTTTCAGAGACCTTGAGGGTGCTCATCACCGCCGGAGTTTTGGGCTTTAACGTAACAGTACCTCACAAAGAAAAAGCGCTCTTGCTTTCTGATCACAGGAGCGCAACCGCTGAAAAAATAGGTGCTGCGAACACGCTAGTTATAGACGTTAACGGAAAAATAAATGCTGATAATACGGATGGATATGGTTTTATTACAAATCTAAGATCACATTGTAAACACTGGGTTCCAGAGGCAGGCCCGGCCTTGGTTTTGGGCGCTGGCGGCGCTTCACGCGCTATACTTGTGTCCTTATTAGAGGCTGGGGTGCCTAAAATTTATCTAAGTAATCGAACTCCGCAACGAGCACTGGATGTGGCCTCTAAGCTATCACCCTTAATAGAAGTTATATCGTGGGAGCATAAAGAACACTGTCTCACAAAAATTATGACTATGGTAAACACAACATCTTTAGGGATGACTGGAAAGCCCCCACTTAAGATTGATATTTCAACCATAAAACCAGCAGCCCTTGTAGCTGACCTAGTGTACGCCCCGATTGAAACGCCCCTTTTAAAACAAGCAAAAACTTTAGGATGTAGTGCAGTTGGCGGCATCGGAATGCTGCTGTACCAGGGAGTCCCGGGGTTTGAAGCTTGGTTTGGTATTCGCCCAGTGGTTAATGCAGAAATAGAAGCTTTAGTGATCCAATGAGTTATTTGTTGGGATTAACGGGCTCTATTGGCATGGGTAAATCCACAACCTGCGCATTATTTGCTAAACGCGGGTGCGTTATTTGGGATGCTGATCTAACAGTACATCAAGCATACGGACCCGGCGGAGTGGCTGTGGAACCCGTTAGTAGAATTTTACCGCAGGTAATAGAAAAAAAACAAATTAACAGGGAAAGGCTGCGCAAACTTATATTAAAAGACCCAAGTATTCTGCCTCAGATTGAAGCTATTATTCATCCCTTAGTGCAGCAGGATCGCCAAAACTTCATCTTCGCCAATCCATCGTCAATCTTAGTCTTTGATATTCCACTGCTGTTTGAATTGAACGCTGAAGCTGATTTTGACGCCGTTGCCTGTGTATTCTCCGAGCCAGAATTACAAGAAAAACGAGTTATGACTCGACCTGGTATGACAAAAAAGTACTTCGAGATAATTTTGAGTAAACAACTACCAGCCGCTTACAAGGTTGCTAGATCGGATTATGTAATTAGCACCGCCACTCCAAAAACTGCAGAAATTGCTGTAGATATTATTTTAAAAAATATTAAAAGAAAGCTGGAAAATGCGTGAAATAGTTTTGGATACTGAAACAACTGGTTTTGAGCCGAAGGAAGGGGATAGAATTGTTGAAATTGGAGCGGTTGAATTACTCAACCACCTTCCAACTGGCCGCACTTATCATCAATACATAAACCCACAACGTAGCATGCCTGAAGGTGCTTTTAGTGTACACGGGCTAAGCGCAGAATTCCTATCAGACAAGCCAGTTTTTAAAGCCATCGCACAAGACTTTATTGATTTCATTGGTAATTCTAAGCTTATAATCCATAATGCTGCGTTTGATATCAAGTTTTTAAATGCTGAGCTAGGCTGGGTCAACCGCCAATTGTTAGCAAAAGATCAAGCAATAGATACCCTGGCAATTGCGCGGCGCAAGTTCCCAGGATCGCCCGCCTCCCTTGATGCGCTTTGCAGAAGGTTTAGTATTGATAACTCATCTAGAACGTTGCACGGGGCGCTATTGGATTCTGAGATATTAGCTGAGGTTTATTTAGAGCTGGTTGGCGGTCGTCAGCCAGACTTAGTGCTGTCGGGTCCGGCGACAAAAAAAACGGCAGATGGCACAGAACCACTTGGATGGCGGCCAACGCAAAGACCGGCGCCGCTTGCATCTCGGCTTTCAGTCACAGAAAAAGCGGCACATGAGAAATTCATTGCCGCTTTTGAATTTGATACGCTTTGGCCGAACTAAGGCTAGTTGGCCCTTTCTTTTGAGCCTTCTGCGGTGCGACGTTGAATCTCGTTACGATATAGCGCCATGAAATCGATTGGCTCAAGGTTCATAGGTGGGAAGCCACCATCACGAGTGACGTCGCTAACAACCCGGCGTAAAAACGGAAATATCATTCGGGGACATTCGATCATCAGATAGGGATGCAGCTGATCTTCTGGTAGGTTTTCAATGTGAAAAATACCACCATATTCAAGCTCTAATAGGAACATAGGCTCGCCCTTTTCTTTTGTTTTTGACGAAATAGCGGTTTTTATAATCACTTCATACTGGTTTTCTACGGGGCGTTTTTTTGCATCGATATTCACTTGAACAGAAATTTCTGGCTGCACATCGCCATTAATACCCTTTTGAGCCAAAATATTTTCAAATGACATGTCGCGAATATATTGAGCTAGAACTTGCATTTTAATCGGTTTTGGTGCGGCCTCTTTCTCGTTCTTGGCATTTTTAATTGGCTTTTTTGCCATTCCAGTCACTCCTAAAAACATGTTTCGGATTGTATAACAGAATGTTGACTGGCGCTCAATCCTTTGTCCAACCAGACGGCCCTTCTTTAGGAGAAACCTGCTGAAACTTTCCCTCAATAACATCATCGTCTGAGTCGGGATGGGTTGGCGCAAAGTTGAAATTGCTCGCGTTCAGTTGTAATTTTATTTTGCGCATAACAAACACGCGAAAGGGAGGAAAAAGTAGTAGAAACCCGATGGCATCTGTAAAAAAACCAGGGGTAAGCAATAGGGCGCCAGCGAGAAGTATCATGGCACCATGGGCTAATGGCTCTGTTGGATCTTTCATATTCTTTAAAGACCCTTGCAAATTTTGGAGAGTTTGTGTCCCCTGGCTTCGCACCAACCAAGTTCCTGCTATTGCGGTTAATAGAACAACCAAAAGGGTAGGCCAAAGGCCAATTATGCCGCCAACCTGTATAAACAAACCAATCTCAATCAAAGGTACGGCTATAAAAGCAAGTAACAAACGCATTAAGTGTCTCCAATTCGAGTTTGTGCCGGTGGACTTGAACTAACTGCTGTCCTACATAAGTACAAACAAAACAAATTTTTATTCCTTATGAGGCAGCAGATAAACAATGAATATGCAATTAATCCAACTATTAGCTTTGGCCGGCATCGCGGTGTATCTGGTTTTGAAGTTACGCGGCGTGCTTGGAACCCGCGAGGGCCATGAGGGTAACCGAACTGATATGTCCAAACCAGGGGGGGGGCGGCCAAAGTTTGAGGTGATAGAGGGCGGCCCTGATGAAGATATCATGGACCATGCTGACGAAGATAGCGATGCCGCACGCGCGCTCTTGGGGATGAAGGTCGCTGAACCGTCTTTTTCTGTTACAGAATTTTTACAGGGCTCAAAGGGCGCCTATGAAATGATTTTGATGGCATTTGAAAACGGAGATCTCGCGAGCGTCAAATCATTCTTGAGCGATGATGTATATGACGCATTTTCTTCTGTAGTTGAGACGCGCAAAGAAAAGGGTTTGACCATTGAGGTTGAGTTTATTGGCGTGCGTGAAACGGGCCTGATGGGTGCCACTTTCGACCCAGCCGACAACCGTGGTGAAGTTGATGTTCGCTTTGTCTGTGAACTGATATCTGTTGTTAAAGACAGTAATGGTGAGATTGTTGAGGGTCACGAAACCGAAGTCAAACGTCAGCGAGATGTTTGGACCTTTGGCCGGGTAATGGGCTCATCTGACCCAAATTGGCAGCTTGTTGCTACCGGAGAATGAGTTCCACAGCACCTGTTTGCGTGTGGCTGCCTAACGTATCATGGACGTGGGGCCTGTGATTGTGCTGTGGTGGATGAGACAAGTAAGATCCAAGGCTTTGGGGTTTTGGAAATGGTGAGAAAGCTTCGACCAGAAGAACGAGAGCTGTGGAAAAAAGTTGCAGATACGGCGACTCCCACGCGCATGCCTGCATTGGCTGCTACGTTTAACTTGGCTTTTCCAGGAGTAAAAAAAACACACCCAGCGCCAGCACAACCAAAAATCACAGCTTTTCAAATCGGGGCTAACTCGCAAACCAGATCTGTTACCACAGACACAAAACCCGCGCCTAAACCCCAGTTAAAAATGGATGCAAAGTCATTTGGTAAACTTACCCGCGGTAAATTGAATCCTGAGGCACGGCTTGATCTTCATGGTATGACGATGTCGGAAGCCCACCCTACTTTACAAAACTTTATTTTAGGATCAGCCCAGTTGCAACGCCGTTTGGTTTTGGTGATTACTGGGAAGGGAAGGTCTAAGCCAGCCCGTGGCCCGGTTCCTGAACGCCATGGCGTTTTGCGCCATAACGTACCACTCTGGCTGCGCCAATCACATCTCGCAACCGTGATCTTAGAGGTTACCCCGGCACACCAAAGGCATGGTGGCAGTGGAGCATTTTACGTCTATCTGCGCAGAAAACGTTAAACTGGTGTGGATTTTCTTGCGCGCGATATACCAACCCACATTAACAGTGATGAAGCCCCAAAAAATATTGAAACACCAAAATATTGGGCCTCAAGCGGCAGACTAAAGTCTAACAGGACACCGGTGATGGCTGGCCCTATTGCTGACCCCAGTACCATTGCAGCAGCAGCAGAGGCCTTAATTGCGCCCAGGTGCTTGGTTCCAAAATGCTCAGCCCAAAATGCATTTGGAAGCGTGGCGTTTGCTCCAGATGTAAGGCCTAAAAATACGAACCCAACCAATGTTGTAAGAAGTGATTGACCATACGCAAACAATAAAAAAGCAAAAATCATTGGCAACTGAAAGTAGGGAATTAAGCGAGCGGTCCCAATTTTATCGATTAAAACCCCTGAAAAAATCATAGATCCAATAGCAACACCTGTATAAACAGGAAACATGGCCACCAGCTGAAAATGATCCCAGCCCTTGATCTCTGCAAAATGCACCTGAAGAAAAAAGAAGGCGGTATTAAAGGCTGACTGGCCCACGAAGGCTGGCATCATAAACCAAAATAGCGGATGAACTAAAGCCTGGTTTCGTGTCCAATGACGGCCATTCATCCCCACAGATTGACCGTCTGTAGCCATGGATTGAGGGCTGCGCTCTTCTCGTAAGAGCCAGACAAGGGCGGGAATTGATAAAATAGCTACGAAAGCCGCCAAAACCCAAATGCTCTGCCAGGCGAAAAACATTATTAAGGCCACAACCAACAGTGGGTAAGTGGCCTCTCCAATTGAAAACCCAAGGTTCGCCACAGAGAGTGCTTTTCCACGGTTCGCCGCAAACCAGCGTGACATGCCTACCGCAGCGATGTGTGTGGACATGCCTTGTCCCGTAAATCGCAAACAAAAGATAACAACAGGCAGCAATGCGACCCAAGGGTTGAACGCCATAAACAGGCAGGATGCGGCAAGGGCAGCGAGTACAATCGGCCCAAGACGCCGCACACGCATAATGTCGGTTAGACTGCCGGCCCAAACCATGGCTATGGCTGAAGCGAAGGTCCCAAAGCCATAAATAGCGCCCCAATCGCCGTGAGACAGATTGAATGTTGTCCTAATTTCTCCTGCGAATATCGAGATGAAATAGGTCTGCCCAAAGCTTGACATCAAAGTGAGCAGGGCACCTGCGGCCAGCCACCGGCTGTTTTGGATTATAAATCTCAACATGGCACAGTTGTCAGACTAAACGCCGACGCTGGCAAGGGGCTACAACACGTAGCGTGAAAGATCGCTGGATTTTAACAGGGCGTCCAGATGCTCGTTAACATAGGCCCTATCAATCACGATTTCGGTCCCCGGCTGATCGGGCGCCACAAAGGACAATTCTTCAAACACCCGCTCGATCACCGTATAAAGCCGCCGAGCACCAATATTTTCAACAGAGCGGTTCACCTCAGCTGCTGCATTTGCAAGAGCAGCTATTCCGTCTTCGCTGAATGATACGGTCACGTTTTCAGTTTTCATCAGGGCTGAATATTGCAATGTTAATGCGTTTTCTGTCTCTGATAATATGCGGACAAAGTCTTCTTCAGTCAAATCGCGTAATTCTACCCGGATGGGCAAGCGGCCCTGAAGTTCTGGCAGTAGGTCGGACGGCTTGGCGACATGAAATGCCCCAGAGGCAATGAACAGGATATGATCGGTTTTAACTGGGCCGTGTTTTGTTGAGACCGTTGTACCCTCAATCAGCGGCAATAAATCTCGCTGTACTCCTTCGCGACTTACATCTGCGCCCCTGGCGTCAGCTCGCGCACAAACCTTGTCAATTTCATCAAGAAATACGATCCCACTTTCCTCTACGGCGGTTACAGCGGCCTTGGTCACAGCCTCATCATCTAAGAGTTTGTCGGCTTCCTCACCCAGCAGCACACCATAGCTTGCAGCAACTGTTAGTTTTTTGCGGGTTTTGCGGCCACCCATGGCTTTTCCAAAGATATCACCTAAATTCATCATACCCATTTGACCACTGGGCTGCCCGGGGACATCCAGCATCGCCATTGGGTTAGAGGTGTCTGCGACCTCCAACTC
>Ga0114998_10000458_pt1 | contig 29920 bp, 26 predicted proteins | sample ArcticOcean_MG_C_5_FD_87044 | JGI IMG/M metagenome (GOLD analysis project Ga0114998, IMG submission 87044) | Marine microbial communities from western Arctic Ocean - ArcticOcean_MG_CB4_138 | ecosystem: Environmental > Aquatic > Marine > Oceanic | place: Arctic Ocean: Canada Basin | collected... | reverse complement strand
CAGCGCCTTAGGTCATCGCCACATTTAACCTTTCACAGAACATCATTTTTTGAACCAACGGGTTGGGGGTTGACCCGGCTCATTTGGAAATCGTCATGTAAAAACTTTGGGACTACTCTGCGGTCAGGATATGCGGCCCAAACCACGTTTGCTCGAATCGCTCTGCTTCAGGTTACCAAGCTGCTTCGGGTTACCAAGCTTTTTCAGGTCACGGTAGTTTTGGGGACCGGGCGCAGCACCCGCAACGGGGCCACTACTTTTTCATGCACGCCTGCGCCCATTGAAGGCTGAATTCTCTTGCTGACCTCGACCATTAACACTCCGGCGGGAACAATGGCCGCGACCGAACGTCCCGCGCGCTCCCAGATTGGCGCCGTCTTCATCCAAAAACGCCGCTCGGAAGGAGGCTGATACAAAACCGCGGCATGACGCTCGGGCATAAAAGCGTGCAACCGCAACTGCGTTTCCAGCTGGCCGTGGCTGTAGGGTCGACCAAACCCAAGCGGCGTCTGATCACTGCGCGACCATAATCCGGTACGATTCGGCACGATAAACAAAGCTTTGCCACCCGGGCCTAAAACCCGCCAGCATTCGCTGAGCAGCGCCGACGCCTGTTCTGAGGTTTCCAAACCGTGCACAACCATCAACCGGTCGACATGGCCGGTCTCCAATGGCCAGAGCGTTTCTTGACATAAAACCGACAAATTCGGCGCGTTGCTTGGCCAAGGCATTACGCCTTGAGGCCCTGGCATAAGCGCAGTTACCCGACGCGCCTGTTGTAGATAGGGTCTGAGGAAGGGCACCGCAAACCCAAATCCAACCACGGTCTGACCCTTTGCCTCGGGCCACATCTCCAGAACTTGCGCTCCGATGATACGCTTGACCGAACGACCCAAAGCGGTCCGGTAATAAAAGTTTCTAAGGTCCTGCACGTCAAGATGCATTGCGATGGGTCCTATAATCGGCAACAATATGATATCACGACCGCAGCAAAGGCGAAATACCATGCCGCTTGAAATTTTGACGATCCCCTGTTTGACCGACAACTACGCTTACATCGCCCACGATGCAGACACCGGCGAGACGCTGGTGATCGATGTGCCAGAAGCCGGCCCTGTTATGGCAGCGCTTACCCAGCGCGGTTGGACACTCAGCCATGTTTTGTTGACCCATCACCACGCCGATCATGTTGACGGGTTGGACCCATTGCTAAAAGTTCATCCTGCAAAAGTGATCGGCGCGGCGGCAGATGCCTACCGGCTTCCCGCACTTGATCTTGCGGTCAGCGAAGGGGATACCATTGCCATCGGCGGATACCGCGGCGAAATCATGGATGTCTCAGGACACACCCTGGGCCAAATTGCATTGCATTTCCCCCAAGCCCAAGCGGCTTTTACTGCAGACAGCCTCATGGCACTGGGCTGCGGCCGCCTGTTCGAAGGCAGCCCGCAAGTGATGTTTCAAAGTCTGGCAAAACTCGCCGCTTTACCCCCGCAGACATGGGTGTATTCTGGTCACGAATACACCGCGAACAATTTGAAATTCGCGTTCTCTATTGAACCCGACAATGCAAGACTTATCTCAAGAGGAGAAAAGATAACCGCCGCCGGCAAAATCGGTCTCCCAACGGTGCCCGAGCTTCTGTCTGAAGAGCTCGCAACCAACCCGTTTTTGCGGTCACACACGGCGGAAGTAAGAAAGGCTGTCGGAATGGAACACGCAGAAGACTGGCAAGTATTTGCAAAGATCAGAACGCTTAAAGATGGTTTTTAAACATATGCGAAACAAAAATTTGGTCGTTTTTAACAAATAAATGAGCTCAGGCGCGTATATTGCATTGAACTCGTTTAGGGATTGACCAAACCACACGTTAACACAGGTATCTCACTTAAGAGACATCACAGAACACACGCCAGAGGAGCAGCTCACAGTGCCTTCATTTTCAAACACACTGGAACACGCAATCCATTCCGCTTTGGCTCTGGCCAATGATCGCTCGCATGAGTTCGCGACACTAGAACATCTTTTGCTAGCGCTAATTGACGAACCAGAGGCCTCGCAGGTGCTCAAGGCTTGCAGCGTTGATATCGATGAATTGCGGGCGACTTTGACCGAATTTGTCGATGACGACCTGTCAAATCTTGTGACCGATATCGATGGGTCTGAGGCGGCCCCAACCGCAGCTTTCCAGCGGGTCATTCAACGGGCTGCGATCCATGTGCAAAGCTCGGGCCGGACCGAGGTGACAGGTGCCAATGTGTTGGTGGCCATCTTTGCTGAACGCGAATCCAATGCAGCTTTTTTCCTGCAAGAACAAGAAATGACTCGGTATGACGCGGTGAACTTTATCGCCCATGGTGTGGCAAAAGATCCCGCTTATGGCGAAGAGCGCACTGTCACCGGCACCAGTGACATCACTGAGGACCCAACCAAAAGTGAGAGCGAGGGCGGCAAAGAAAGTGCGCTGTCAAAGTATTGCGTGGATCTGAATGCCAAATCCAAAAAGGGCGATGTCGATCCGTTAATCGGCCGCTCCCACGAGGTTGAGCGCTGCATTCAAGTGCTCTGCCGTCGCCGCAAGAACAACCCCCTGCTGGTGGGTGATCCCGGGGTCGGCAAGACCGCAATCGCAGAAGGCCTGGCGCGCAAGATTGTCGCACAAGAAACCCCCGCAGTGCTGGCAGAAACCACAATCTTCTCGCTCGACCTCGGTGCGCTTTTGGCTGGAACCCGCTATCGTGGGGACTTCGAAGAACGTCTCAAGGCCGTTGTAACCGAATTAGAAGATCACCCCGATGCGGTGTTGTTTATCGACGAGATTCATACGGTAATTGGTGCCGGGGCTACCTCTGGCGGAGCGATGGATGCCTCAAATCTTTTAAAGCCAGCGCTTCAGGGCGGGAAATTACGCTGTATGGGGTCGACAACTTACAAAGAATTCCGTCAACATTTTGAAAAAGACCGGGCGTTGGCGCGCCGTTTCCAAAAGATCGACGTCAACGAACCCTCAGTGGCCGATTCCGTTAAAATCCTTAAAGGCCTGAAGCCGTATTTCGAAGATCACCATCGGATCAAATATACCGCCGAGGCGATCAAAACTGCCGTTGAGTTGGCGGCGCGTTACATCACTGACCGCAAACTGCCCGACAAAGCCATCGACGTCATCGACGAGGCAGGTGCGGCACAGCATCTGGTGGTTGAAAGCAAGCGGCGCAAAACCATCGGCACCAAAGAAATTGAGGATGTGGTAGCAAAGATCGCTCGCATTCCACCTAAAAATGTCAATAAGGATGACGCCGAGGTTCTGCGAGATCTTGAGAAAAACCTGAAACGGGTGGTCTTTGGCCAGGATCCGGCAATTGACGCGCTGGCAAGCGCCATCAAACTGGCACGCGCCGGCTTGCGGGAACCAAAAAAACCCATTGGGAACTATCTGTTTACCGGTCCGACAGGTGTTGGCAAAACGGAAGTGGCCAACCAGCTTGCTGATACGTTAGGGGTCAATATTCTGCGATTTGACATGTCAGAATACATGGAAAAACACGCCATTAGTCGGTTGATAGGTGCACCTCCGGGCTATGTCGGATTTGATCAGGGTGGCTTGCTCACAGACGGCGTTGATCAGACCCCACATTGCGTTTTGCTTTTGGATGAGATCGAAAAAGCTCACCCCGATGTGTTCAACATTTTGCTGCAAGTAATGGATCACGGCACGCTGACCGACCATAATGGCCGCTCGGTTGATTTCAGAAATGTCGTTTTGATCATGACTTCAAACGCTGGGGCTGCCGAACAGGCCAAAGCCGCGATCGGGTTTGGCCGTGACCGCCGTGAGGGCGAGGATACTGCCGCGATTGAACGGACCTTTACGCCAGAGTTTCGCAACCGTCTCGATGCCGTGATTTCTTTTGCGCCACTTGCAAAATCTGTGATCCTACAAGTGGTCGAGAAATTTGTCCTGCAGCTTGAGGCCCAACTGATGGACCGCAATGTCACCATCGAGCTCAGCCGTCCCGCCGCCGCGTGGCTGGCTGATAAAGGGTATGACGATAAAATGGGGGCCCGCCCTCTCGCACGGGTTATTCAGGAACATATCAAAAAGCCGTTGGCCGAAGAGTTGCTGTTTGGCAAGCTGACCAAAGGCGGTTTTGTGAAAGTTTCTGTCAAAGATGGCAAGTTGGAACTTAAAGCCGAGGGGCCGCAAAAGCCGCGTATCGCCGGGAATAAACCGCCGTTACTCACCGCAGATTGACCGCAAAAGCGGTTCTTCTGGCGGCCATTGCTGCGTCGGGCCCAGGTTTAGGGCAGCCTATTGAGTTTAGTTTTCCACTGGACTGTGTACTGGGTCAAACCTGCTATATCGAGGATTATGTCGACCTCGATCCCGGGGATGGGCACGTCGACTATCGATGTGGCATAAAATCCCGCAATGGCCATAAAGGCACAGACATAGGCCTGCTATCAGAACAGCAGATGGCCCATGGCGTCAACGTGCTCGCCGCCGCCTCGGGCCAAGTGCGCGCAGTGCGAGACGGCCTGCCAGACCGCCCCGTCACCCCACAAAACCGCGCCAGCATTACTGGACGGGAATGCGGCAACGCGGTTGCAGTGCGACATCAGGGTGGCTGGGAAACTCGGTATTGCCACCTCAAAAACAATTCATTACGCAAACAATCAGGCGATAGGGTGCAAACGGGCGATATACTGGGTCAAGTGGGCATGAGCGGCCTTTCTAATTTTCCGCATCTGCATTTGAGCGTGTCCAAAAACGGCAAAACCATGGACCCATTTTTGACCGAACAGGCCCAAATCTGCTCTGACAAGGTGGGCAATGGCCTGTGGCATCAGGCGCCAGCCTACAGCTCAGCTGGCCTATTTGCTGTTGGCTTTTCTGCGGATATTCCCAGCCTTGCAGATGTCAAAACCGGCGCGGCGCGACAGACATCTCTGGGACGTTACAACCCAGCCCTCGTGCTTTATGGTTACGCGTTCCATGCTGCGGCAAGCGATCTCATTCATCTGCGCGTAACTGGTCCCGAGGGTTTGATTTTTGAGCACACGGCCCAGATCAAAAAAACCCAAAGCCAGCTGTTTCGCGCTTTTGGCAAACACCGCCCCAAAGCGGGATGGCCCAGCGGTGAGTATCGCGGTGTCGTTACATTGTGGCGCAACAACCGCATCCTAGCAGTGCGTCAGACCGGGTTGACCATCACGCCCTAGAAACCAGTTATTTTTCAGTAAGTTTCAATTCAATCCGGCGATTTTGCGCCCGGGCCTCAGGGGTGTTTTCCGCGTTGACAGGCTGATGTTCGCCAAAGCCGTTTGCTGCCAGCCGGTTGGGAGGAATACCAAGTGTGTTCGCAAAATAACGCACCACTGACAGCGCCCGTGCCTGACTAAGGTGCCAGTTATCTGCAAATCTGGACCCCGGCTTGACTTGGGTATCATCGGTATGACCATCAACCCGAATGACCCAGTTGATCTCTTCGGGTATCAGCCCAGCAACCGCCTTGAGGATCTCAGCCACTTTCGCCACTTCCTGCTGGCCTTCAGTTGACAAATCAGCCCCACCGGGTGGAAACAGCACCTCGGATGAAAAGACAAAACGGTCACCAGCGATCCGTACGCCATCTTGCTGACCCAGAACATCGCGCAGCCGGCCAAAGAATTCCGAGCGGTATTTCTCAAGATCCTTAGCCTGAGAGCTCAGCGTATTCGCCTGGCCTTGAAGCTCCAGCGCTTCGCGCTCAAGGCGTTTGCGCGCTGCCTCTTCAAGCCTGCGTCGCTTCCGTTCCTCAGCCGCGACCCGCGCCAGAGCAGAGTTTAACTGACTACCAAGGTTTTGCAACTGAACGTCTTCGGCAATATCCTTGGCCATCGCATCATCCAACAGACCCTGCAGGTTTTGTAACTGCGTGCGCAGCGCCGCCACCTGTTGGTTTAACAATGCCATTTCACGCCGAGCCTTAGCCGAAAGTGCTTTTTCTTTTGACAGGGTTTTCTGCGCCTCAGACAGCAGGGCTGCCCGGATTTCTGCTTCGGTCATCTGATCTGCGTTCGTGCGCTCAGCTGCCAATTTTGCCGCAAGCGCTGCGGCAAGCTTGGCGCGAACATCTTCTTGTTCGGCGTCATCCGCAAGTTTTTGCGTCAATGCCGCCGCCAGCCGTTTTTTCAGCCCGTCTGCATCCTGCTCCAGTGCCGCTTTTGCCTGCGCGGCAGCTTCGCGCGTTTTCGCCAGTTCCGCCCGCAGCTCTGCAATGGCCCGTGTCGCCTCTAACAGAGCATTCTGGTATCCACTGCTCTCGGCGTTCAAAGATTCCAATCGGGTCACTTGTGCGTTGATTTTAGCTTGCAACAGGCGCGCTTCGTCTTGCAGCTCTGCTATTGTCGCCGTCGATGTCACCCGCAAACCATCATAGCGCGCGGTCAACTCAGAAAGCGCCGCCTGCTGACCCGCGTTTTGGATCTGCACCTCCAAAAGATCTGCCCTCAACCCAGAGATTTCACCAGCTGACGCGGCACTATTGCTGTCATAACGCGCTGTCAATGCCACAAGGTCTTTTTCCTGGCTGGCGTTTTCGGACTGTACTGCCAAAAGATCTGCCTTCAGGGTCCCAATCGTATCAGCCGCGCTCAAACGCTCCACCTCATACTGTTCGTTCAGCGCTATGAGATCTGCCTTTAGTCCAGTGTTTTCAGCCTGCAGTGCCCGCAGATCAGCGTTTAAGCTCTCAATCGTGCCGGAGGCCACCGTGCGCTCTGTCTCATTGCGCGCCGACAGCGCGGACAGCGCATCATTTTGTTCCGCGTTTAGCGCTTGCAGCGCCAACAGGTCAGCTTTCAAACGCTCAATCGCGTTGGACGCAGTAATGCGCTCCATAGCAAACCGCTCTGACAAGACAGTCAAACGCGTGTCTTGGTCTCGGGCCTCAGTCTGTGATAACTGCAACGCCTTTTGTAGGTCCGATATCGTGGTTGCAGCTTCACGCCGCTGTTCTTGAACTTGTGAAGAGAGGCTTTCAAATTGAGCAATCTGGCGATCATTTATTATTTGCAAGTCTGCCAACACCTGTTCTAGGGCTGCATATTTATCAGCGGCAGTACTGCGTTCGGTCTCGCTCTTGAGGCTGAGTGCCGTAAACTGTTGGTCCTTTAAAAGCGCGCCGGCTTGCAAATCGCCCAGTTCAGATTCTAATAGACGTATTTTTTTGCTCATCTCGGTCTGTTCAGAGACAGCTATTTCCGAATTTTTCTGCAGATCCTGCGCCGCTAGAGCCAGCTGCTGTTGCAATTTAGACATAGCGTCATCTTGCGCAACAGAGGCGTCTTCTCGGATCGTAAGGTCCGATTGCAAGGCAGTATTTTGCGCCTCTAGGCGGGCCACCTGTCGCTCTGCCTCTTGCTGCTCGACCACCGCCTCGATCCGCGCATTTTCCAAATCCAGCAACGCCGCCGCCAGCGCTTGTTCTATTTCTGACAACTGCGCTGCGCGGGCATCAGCTGCGCCGCGGGCCTCCCCCAGCGCCATCTGCGCAGTATCTAGTCGCTGCTGTACCGTCTGCATCTGCTTTTGGGTCATCACCAGTTGATCCTGCGTCACCTCAAGCTGTACCGCTGTCAGGGCAAGTGTATCAGTCACTGCGCCAAGATCATCCCGCGTCGTCTCAAGCTCAGTTTGCAAAAGACCCGATTGGGTCTCGGCATCGGTCTTAGACAACAGCGCTGCGGCAAGCTGCATATCCAAATCATCCTGCACCGTATCGGCCGCCGCAAGCAGGGTCAGCGTGTCTTCGGCCTCTTTTCTCTGCTGCTCGAGCGCCATGGTCATTGCAGTCAGTTCGGCATCTGCGTTTTTCAGGCGATCGCGCAGCGCCTCAGCGGCAGCAGCTTCGGCCAAACGCGCCGCCTCCCCAGCGCTAAGCGCCTCTTCGCTGGCACTCAAACGTTGGGTAAGTTCGGCCTGAACACTCTGTTGGTCAGCAGCATCGCGGCGCAAATCCTCGATCAAAGCCTCGAGCGCCTCGCGCTTGGTCGCCGCCAACCGTGCCTGTTCGGTTTGTAGATCTACTTCACTGCGGCTCTGGGTCAGCGCCACTTGCAGTGCCTCTTCGCGCGACAACAAATCCTGCCGCTCGACTTCGAGCGCTGTGCGCTGTTGCTGCAAATTATCAATGGTACTCAGAGCGACTGTGCGCTGAGCCAAAAGGCCTGCAACCTGATCTTCAAACGACACTATCTGCGCGGTCGCCTCTGACAGCGCCTGTTCCTGCACGGCACTGGCCAACCGCAGCGAAGCTATTAAAGCCGCCTGTTCGGTGGCTGCGGCATTTGCACTTTCAAGCTGGCCCGAAAGATCCCCCAGTTTGACTTCCAGATCGATTGCGCGACCCTGTTCCAAACCCAGAGCCTGCCCCAGCGCCAGAACTTCTGAGGCCAGCGAATTCAGTTCGTTTTCCTGACCAGTGATGGTTTCCCGAAGGACAAATTGCACAACGGTAAAGATCGTCAGCACAAACATTAAAACCAGCAACAAACCGGTCATCGCATCGACAAACCCAGGCCAGATTGAGGCTTGGAACCGTTGGCCGGTACGCCGTGACAGGGGCATTGACTAGCCCTCCTGCACAGATCCATCAGAAGCGGAGGCCAATCTGGCTTTTTCACGCATCTGACGAATCGACTGGCGTCCCGCCATCAGTTGAGCCATATTTTCCAATGGTTCATGTAAGGATGCCAGATCGGCCCTGAGTTCGGCCATCGTCTCTTGACGGCCAGCAGCAATCTCTTCGAGAATACGCAGCATCTGCACATCCATCGAACGCAATCTCATGCGGCTTTCGGCGTCAAACCCATCTCCAAGGTCAAGCTGCTGCAAGGTTTCCACCAGACGGTGCTGGCCCTCTGCAACGCGCTGCATCCCGTTATCGACATTATCCGACGCCTCCATCCGCCGCGTCATATTGTCGAGCGCATCAGCGAGGCGACCCAATTTCTCGTCGACCACAAATCGGCTCGATTCCGCACTGGCAAAGATATTTTGCATCTTTTCCATCTGCTGCGCCATATGATCAAGAATGCCAGCCACCATTGATTGCTCTGAACCACTGTCGCCGTCGCCACTGGAAAACCCAACCCGGGTGATCGAGGACAACCATTCCTCCAACTCGCGGTAAAACCGGTTCTGTCCATGTCCGGCAAACAGCTCAAGCAAACCGACGACCAGAGATCCTGCCAAACCAAGCAAAGAAGAGCCGAACGCAACCCCCATGCCGCTGAGTTGGCTGTCGAGCCCGTTCATCAAACGGCCAAAGACCGCTGCGCCCTCTTCTCCGTCTTGTGGTGCCAGGGAACGGATCGTATCCACCAGTGCCGGAACGGTTGTCGCAAGCCCGTAAAATGTTCCCAAAAGGCCTAAAAAAATCAGTAGGTTGACCAGATATCGGGTAAATTCCCGTGCTTCATCAATCCGGGTTGCCACCGAATCAAGGATGGACCGATTAGACGAGGAACCGATCTGCATCGCCATACCACGCGTGCGCAGCAGCGTCGCCAAGGGCGCCAACAAGCGGGGTGCCTTGGCATCCATGACATCATCGTGTTTTCCGACAAAACGCTCAATCCATCGCACCGAGGTGATTAGCTGAGCAACCTGCCAAAAACACCCAACAACACCAATAAAAAACACAAACAGGATAAATCCGTTCAGATAGGGATTGGCCTCAAACACCGGCAGAACCCTTGGTGCCGCAAGAGTACCACCAGACGCCACCAGACCTAAAACCAAAAGCATCAGCACGATCTGACGTACTGGCTGCGAAAAATGCAGCTCTGTTCTTGGATCGGATACGTCCATCAAAAATCGGTCCTAGTACAGTTACAAGAGTATATTCTATTTCTTCTTAGGCGGTAAGCCAAGCCATTATCCTGTTAAAACCGCTACTCGCGTCGAAAGCCACGATAAATCTGCATCAGAAATACCCATGTTGGCAAGCTGACGCGCGGTCTTGTGCAAGTATTCGCTGTTTGCGCCGCGACCGCCCACCGCGCGGCTTATAATAAGCGCTTGTTCGTCCATCGAAAGGGCCCCGCAATACTGCACATGACAGGGATCAATCACATAGGTCAGCGCCGATACGATAGAGCCGTCCGCAAGGGTGACAGGAAGCGTTTTCTCGACATAGGCCGACGAGACCAGCTCGCGTTCACGCAGATAGCTCAGCGTTTGCTGCCGCGTTGCCGCAGGTACTAAAAGCGCCATACCACGACACAGCGCGTCAGATCGTTCGTCCAAGGCCAAAACCAACCCCGGAGCCTCAGGGGTGCCACGATGGTGGATTGAACGCATACAAAAGCATCGGTGATAGCCCGACAGCGTCGCAAGCTGGCTCTGCGCATACTCAAACCCCGGATTCCACAGCAACGATCCATAGCCAAATACCCACATACGCATTCCTCTGGTTTTTATGCTAAGACCTGCTGTAAACACTATCGCAACTTAGGTGAAGAGAGGTGTTTTGTGAAACGTTTACTATTGGTCATCCTTGTCGCCGCGCTCGGCTGGTCCGGATTTTGGTTTATCGGCGCCCAAAGCCTTCGAAACAACATATCGCTCTGGTTTGAAAACCGTCAGGATACGGGCTGGATTGCCGTCTACAGGGCCGTCTCAGTACGCGGTTTTCCGAATCGCTTTGACACCAATTTCACCAATTTGGAACTGGCCGACCCCAGCACCGGCTGGGCCTGGTCTGTAGATTTCTTCCAACTGTTCAGCCTGAGCTACAAACCCACCCACCTGATCGCTGTCTGGCCACCACAGCAAACGCTGTCGACACCAAACAGTAAACTCACGATCAGCAGCGCCGATATGCGCGCCAGTCTTGTAGTTGATGACCCAAAATCGCTGGCCCTGGACCGCAGCAGCTTTATCGCAAAAGATCTGACCGTGACCAATGCAGATCAAACCGGAGTGCGGGCAAGCCTTATATCTTTAGCGCTGCAGCGCCGCGATTTGGCAACTCACAGCTATCAAATCGCCCTGTCAGCAGAGGGTCTCGGCCCCCTCGAAGAAACCCGGAAAAAAATCGACCCAAGCACAATGTTGCCGAGCTATCTGCAACTTTTAAAGGCTGATATGACGATTGCATTCGACCGGCCCTGGGACCGGTCAGCGCTTGAAGCCCTCAGGCCACAACCAACCGCGATTGATCTGCATTTGGCACAGGCAACCTGGGGCGTGCTCGACCTTAAAATTGCCGGCAAGCTGGCGGTTGACGCCGCTGGTTGGCCCAGTGGCGATGTCACCGTCAAGGCATCCCAATGGCGCGAAATTCTGGAATTGACCCGCAGCGCGGGACAGTTGCCAGACCACGTGATTGACTTGACAGAAAAAGCTTTGGCCTTTTTAGCAAGACTGAAAGGCCAAGACAGCTCGCTTGATCTGACGTTGACCCTGAAAGGCCAACAAATATTTTTTGGACCAATTGCCATTGCGCCTGCACCACGACTGCATTTGCGATAGACACAGGCTGATCTTGTCACCGAGCGGCAAACGTGTAACGAACCCTAAGATAGAAATTCAGCGACAGATGGGGTCTTGCGCCAGACCAATCGCCAAAACAACCCCAAGCCTGGGCCGTAACGGACCCGACATTAAGACCAAGTGAGAAACCGATGCGATACATATGTAAAACCCTGAAGATGCTTGGTTGGCTGATCGTCATAGCCCCGGCAAGTGGCGCACTTAAGGCGCATGAGTTTTGGATTGACCCGGTGGCATTTCAACTGCCTGTCGATGCGCCTTTGGTGGCTGATATCCGAGTTGGACAGGATTTTAGCGGCGCGGCCTATGCATATTACCCACCACAGTTCAGACGCTTTGATCTAATCACATCTCAAGGAACGCAACCGGTTCTCGGACGACCCGGCGACCGGCCCGCGCTGAACGTGACGCCCCCCACCACAGGATTAATAGTCGCCGTGCATGTCACCGACGATATGACCTTGACATATAAAGACTGGGCAAAATTCAAAGCCTTTGTCACCCACAAAGACTTCGCTTGGGCCACAGATGACCATTTGGGACGCGGTTTGCCAGAAACCGGCTTCAAAGAACGCTACAGCCGCTATGCGAAAAGCCTTTTGGCAGTTGGTAATGGGGCGGGCCAAGACCGCGAGGTCGGCCTTGTGACCGAATTGGTTGCGCTGACAAACCCCTTCACCGATGACATTCGCAACGGTATGCTGCTTCGGGTACTCTATAAAGGCGCCCCCCGCGCCGCCGCCCAAGTGGAATTGTTCGAGAAAACCGAAGACGGCAAAGTCCAGATCACCTTTCACAGGACGGATGAAACCGGACATGTCCGGGTGCCGGTGCAGCGTGGGCGACGTTATCTTGCGGACGCTGTGGTCATGCGTCCCTTGGATGCGGCAACATCTGACGGCGCGGTTTGGGAATCGCTTTGGGCCTCGCTGACTTTTGCCGTACCCAACTGAAAAACGCTTGTGGTTACCGGCGAGCTGCGGCAGCATTCGCGGAATACAAACAGGATAATGCCATGATAAAAGACCAACTGATGCAGATTGTGGGCGCCGACTATGTGGTGGCCGATGACCAGTTGGCCCCGTGGACGCGTGACTGGAGCGGCGTTTATCACTACAAACCACTGGCGGTGGTGCGGCCTGCAAATACCCAGCAGGTCTCTCAAATTCTGCAGCTGGCCAATGAAACTGGGACTGCTGTGGTCCCTGTGTCGGGCAACACCGGTCTGGCCGGAGGCGCCGAGGCCGAGGGATCCATCCAGCTGTCTCTGGACCGGATGAACCGCATCCGCGAAATACGCCCCGAAGCACGTCTGGCCATTGTCGAGGCCGGTGTTGTACTGTCGGCACTGCATAATGCGGCAGCGGGACATGACCTAATTTTTCCACTGACGTTTGGCGCGCGTGGTTCGGCGATGATTGGTGGCAATCTGGCAACCAATGCCGGCGGCTCGAACGTTTTGCGCTATGGCAATGCGCGAGATCTCTGTCTCGGTCTTGAAGTGGTCCTGCCCAGTGGCGAGGTGATGGATCTAATGTCTGAGCTGCACAAAGACAATTCTGGCTATAATCTGAAACACTTGATGATCGGGGCCGAGGGCACCTTGGGCATCATCACCGCCGCAGTGCTTAAACTGGCCCCAAAACCGCGCGCCTATGCCACTGCCATGGTGGCGGTCCAAGATCTACCCGCAGCACTTGGCCTGCTCAATCAATTGCAAACAACCACAGGTGGGCTGGTCGAAGCGTTTGAATATATGCCGCGGGGTTATCTTGAAGCATATGCCGCGCAGTATCCCGAAAAACGACCGCCGTTTGAGACAGACTATGAGGTCAATTTATTGGTCGAAATCGCCACCACCATCCCGGACGATAGCACTCCAGACAACGATGGCATCGTACCGCTGATGGCCGATTTAGAAAACACCCTTGCGAAGCTGTTTGAACAGGGCGCAGTTTTGGATGCCACGGTGGCCCAAAGCGCGGCGCAGCGGCGCGAAATGTGGGAACGGCGCGAGGCGGCAGGTGAGATCACCATGCACCGACATCCCATCGTCAACAGTGACATCGCAGTACCTCTGGATCGGGTGCCCGAATTCCTGCGCCAGATGGAGGTCCTGCTGCCGCAATTGGATGCGGGCGCAGAGACAATCATCGTTTCGCATCTGGGTGATGGCAATGTGCATTATGCGGTCTGGCCCAAATCACCCGATCCCACCGTGCACAGCGCAATTATGGAAAGCGTTGAGGACGTGACGCTATCACTTGGTGGCAGCTTTTCAGCCGAACACGGCATTGGTCAGACCAAACTCCCCTCGATGCGGCGGCGCAAAAATAAACCTGCGCTGGGCGTAATGCGGGCGATAAAACAGGCGCTGGACCCCAACAATATTCTCAATCCAGGAAAAGTAATCCCCGAAAGCTAGTCAATCTGCAGCAGGGCGGTCACCCCATGAGGTTTGCAGAGTATCGGGAATTACACAGTGGTGGGGTTTTCACGCAGTGCAGACACCGCCAGCCCGCATGAGACTATCTGGCGGCCACCGTTAAAGTGCTGAAACAGATGGGGGCGAGGTGCGTTGGTCATTTTGGCGAGCACCGAAAGAACTGTAACAGCCAGCCCGCGCCGAACACGCTGCAAAATCAGCCAGACGTCGAAGAACACAGCCTTTTGGCCGCCATATTTTAGTTTGGGAATTAAAGGAAAAACTAGACAAAGCGCTTTCGATTTATTGTAAACAACACAATTTTTAAAACCGTGGCTTTACTGGCTGAATACCGGTGTCTTTAAACAAAATTTTAGACACGCAGCGCAGCCTAATTAGCAGATATTTTTCATTGCAAACTCACCATCTAACAGCACACCGCATGACAGTGCAGCGCATGACAGTGCACCGCGTCTCAACTAAACCACAAAACCAACCACCGATTGCCAAGGTTTGATAACTGAAAGTTATGGATCCTTATCAAACGGGTAGCTGTTGGGCGACCTTCAAGGGGTGCGAATAGCTGTTATCCAAATAAAGCTCTTTTGAACCATAGGCCATGACAGAAGACACCTATGAGCCGTTTCCTCTGCTGGGATAATCGACAACGACAACCTCAGGGGCCTTGCACACCTGAGCCGGTGTGAACCCTTTACCTGCCACTGGCGCCGGCGGTGCTGTGCAAAAATCCTGCTTGTTTTAGCCCAGATATTCGTATCACCCTTCATTGGTGAACTTGAACGCATCTGGTATTCTATCCGCCTTATTTGTTGTGCAGACGACGGCATCAGAACACCTGTTTGAATGGCTACTTTCAAGAAGCTAGCTTTTGAACCAATGAAATTCTTACCGCGTTCGCCAGCGAACGCCTCGTCAGTAATTTTCTTGCAGTCGGCATCGGGTACGCCGTGGTCAGTAAATCTGTGACCAACGTCAAGGGAGGCCAGAAACTTTGTTAGATCGTCAGCACCCCAGTCAAGATCATCGCCAAAAATCTGCTTCAAAGCCGTTTCACGAAACCCACCAACCCCAATTACCGAGCGCAGGATCGTCGGCAATGTGAACGAACAGGCAATGCCATGCTGCACCCCCCAACCCAATGTGATTGGGTAAGACAGGTTATGCACAATGGCTGTCTTGGTATTTGAAAACGCCAGACCGGCATTCAGCGATGCCTCAGCAATTCGGTTGCGCAGCTCAAGATTGCCCAGATCACGCAGAAGGTTTGGCAGATCAGCCAAGATTGCGCTTGCAGCCGTAACAGCATGGCGCGCTGACACGGGATTTGCGTTGATGTTCCAAATACTCTCAATCGAATGGGAAAGCGCGTCAAGACCCGTGGCAAGGGTTAGACCATAAGGCTTGGCCAACATCAGCATGGGATCAATAACGGCGATTTCGGGATACAGGGTTTCGCGCACAAGGGAGAATTTGCGCCCACGCTCCTCATCCCAAACTGTTGCCCAAGAGGTAACTTCGCTGCCAGTACCGGCCGTTGTGGGCACCGCGATAATCGGAATGGCAGAAAGTGCTGATCCGCCAGCGCCAGTTTCGAGATAGTGCAATACCTTGCTGAAATCGCCAGCCGCTGCGGCAAAGACTTTGGCAGAATCGATAACCGAGCCCCCCCCGAGCGCGACAATCACCTCGGGCTCAGATGGCAAAGAAGCAAAACGCGCGGATTGCTCGGAAAGCAACTTACAATCCGGGTTTGGGGCGATGTCGTTGACAACAATAAGCGGCTTACCTGCCTCCTTAGTCACTTGGTCAGCCAAAGCCCGAAACGGAGCGTCAGCATATGTCACGAGAGCATAGGGCCGGCCGTCAATTAAGGGCGCAATCGAAGCGAACCCGTCATTTCCGAAAAGAACTCTAACCGGACTATTGTAAGACCACATTTTCCCGATCCCTATACCGTGCGCGCGTATGATCGTTCAATGGAAGAGAACGTCTCAGAAGGATCAATATATCAAATTGATTTTTTCAATTACGATCACCGATTGATGCATTGCTTATAATGTTCTGGTTTCTCTTCATACCGTTGCTCATCAAGGTAAGCTTGTTCCGCAGGCCTTACCTTGAACATCCGCTTTGGATTTATGTAGTTTTCAATATTGACAGGCGACAGGGCACTTGGAAACCTATCTGTATCATCCCAGAGGATCACATAGCCCCCCGTCGTTCTGTGTTTTTTCTGGCCAGACCGGTGCTGGGGGCATATTCAGACGGGCGACACCAATATTTGTTCGACGTGATAGCCAAGCGACAACAACACCAAAGATACCGGCGGCCATTCCGGCGCGTGATGAACCTGCGTGGGTCTTGGCAGACCGCCACGCAACCGCTGAGCAGACTGTCTGGAAATAGCGCAACCGCGACAGTGTTCAGGATTGCAGCCAAACACCCTACCGTCGCCAGCCCCCCCCCACCGTCGTTATACCACCCTGACCTCAGCGCAGGAGGCCGTGGCGGATGCACTGCACAACACGTGGCGGGTGTCACTTGACGATCTAATGGCCGTGGTGCGCGAGTTTCTAAACCCGACTATGTCTCGTTCGGGTCTAGACCCTTGTCTGCATTGGCATGGGGCGGGACGTCTTCGTGACCTTAAGGCCAAGGATGGCACACCTAAGCACAGTGGCTTGAAAACGTATGGGCACGGACATATTCACATTGAGGTGAAATACCCGCCATGCATGGCCAATGACACGTCGCGGGGATATTTCTTTGTAACAATCGACAGGACCAGCCGGCGGGTCTTCATTGCCATGTATCGCAACAAGACAACCGCAACTGCCCGTCGCTTTCTAGGCGACCTGAAACGTGCATGTCTGATCCTGATCCACACCATTTTAACCTGTAATGGCAAGGCGTTAACTGACCGCCTTTTCAGTGTGCGCAGGCGCGCTGTAACACGACAGCGCGCGTTTGAAATGCTTTGCTCAACTCTCGGTATTGAATACCGGCTGATCCCACCAAGAGCGCCGCAAACCAACGGCATGGTCGAACGGTTCAACGGCCGCATCGAGGACGTATTGGAAAGCCTGCATTTTAGATCAGGCCAAGAGCTGGGGATGACGCTGAACCGCTATGTCAGGCTTTACAACCAACCGCTTGCACAATCACCCTTGGGCAGCAAAACGCCTTTGCACACCATGAAACAATGGCACAAACGCAAACCGGCAATTGTTTACCAAACAGCTATACTACCTCACGGGATGTGACAGTTATCAAATAAAGACAGTGCATCGGCTTTTTTGCTGATTTCAAATTTGTGTAACAACCAAATTTTGCGCGACCCCAGTCATATAAGCAGGTATAAGCACCTTGTATTTTCTAGCGTTCACTGCACTACAAAAATCCACACCTAATTTGAGCATGCGGTGACGTAGCGCAAAAGGATTAAAATTGACAAGATCAATCGAATGGTCAGTTTCTACCTATAGGTTTTCCCTCAAAACCTTATTTTTGCGGCCTGCTAGACTTTACGGAAAAGCAAACTCTTGCTACTTAACAGGCCATTTTTTTATATAGAAATAGATACGTCTTCAATGAAAAGTCGAAATCTCACCTTTGATGTTCGCTCAGCAACTACAGCTTTTATTCTAACTTGTGGCATTTCACAGTGCTCGCAGTCATCAGCATTCACCACTGTATTTTCTCTTAAGAGCTTACTCTATAATGAACCGCTGTTCTGGCAATGACTTAAAGTGTGGAAAACGTAATAAATATTATTCCTAATGCGATCAAACTTGCCCAAGCGATATTCTTCAAAAAACTAGGTTCCAAAAGGATTATTGCCGCAAGTGTAATCGAAACTGGAATCGAGGCTTGTCGCACTGCGCTCACAGCAGCAGCCTCAGCTCCAAGCTGAAATGCCATCAGAATAAACAGATAGGAAAGATAAGACGAAACCCCCGCTAAAATAATTTTCCAAGGAACCAGCATCCAGTGCTGCACAACCTGTGCAAACGACATTAAATCCCCGCGGCTTTCCCATCTGTGAATGCTGAGAAGTAAAACTGTGACTGCGATGTTCGTATAAAGCAGGTATACTGCGGGCGTTGTAAATTGCATAGCACCGGCGTCGCTGATCGAATAGGCAGCCGAACCCAGCATTGCTATGACCGCCAGCGAAAAGGCCTTTGAATCCTTTAGAAAACTACCTGGTGTTTTCTGAATCATAAGGCCACCTAGCAAAACAGTAAATATTCCCACAATAGTCAACCAAGAATAAGACTGATCCATCACGAGCCAACTGAACACAACAATGGCAATAGGAGAGGATCGAATAATTGGGTAATAGATAGACAGATTTCCACGCCGTAATGCTGATAAAGTACCGTAGTAATATAGGCTCAATCCAAAAACCGAAGTCGCAACAAAGGGCCATACTTCTCTTTGCAAAAAAAGGTCTTGACCCGTCGCAACCGCATGGAAGCCTGCTAGGACGACCCACGTAAAGGAAACCCCCGCATAACACAGCATCGGCTGCGCCGTCCCTTTGAGCATCAAGTCTCGTAATGGATGAAGCAAAGCGGATACCAGAACCAAACCTATCCAGGAAAGATCCATATTTCAGGTCTGATGCAAAGGATTGCGCTGCAAGAAGGTATTAAAATGCACTGTCAATTGATCATCTTCTATCTGCACGACTCCGTAAGCTGGCGGTTCATCGCAATACTCTCCCTGCACACTGGCAGCATTAAGGGGAATCTGGTGATTTAGGCTCGGCAAGCTCGTGAAAGGAACCCCGCGCCAGTTCACAAATGTCATCCTATGCACGTGGCCATAAAACACATGTCGTATATTTCGTCCATATTTTAAGGCAGCGGCAAACTCTTCGACGTCTTGCAATCGAATCTTATCAACATATGGAACGCCAATATCAAAAGGCGGGTGATGCAAAAACAAAAACGTAGGCTTATCTTTGGCCTGTATCAACTGCTGTTTCAGCCAATCCAAGCGATCCGCACAAAGCTGCCCCTCATGCACGCCAAGCCCTTCTTTTTTTGTATCAAGAAATAAGAAAACACAGCCATTTTTTTCAAATCTATGCTGGACAAAACCATTTGGGTCCTTGGGGTGTTTGGGAAACGCTGACTGGAACACGGTGCGATTGTCATGATTGCCAATCATTAAAAAGCACGGCAGGGGAAAAGACCTGAGCATCATTTTCAAAGACTGATAGGCATTTAATTCAGCAAATTCAGCTAGATCACCAGAAATAACACAAAAACTTGCATCACTATGCCACTGAACGACATCGTTCAGGCATGCATCCAAGCGCGCGGAAGGCACCATACCATTCAACGCGCCAACATCTCCAACGAGGTGGATATCTGTTATGTGAATGAATTTCATGGTGCGTGTTCTCCCAGAAATTTACGATAAGCCTTGCTGCAGGTCCAATCATGAACAAAATTAGCCATTAAGTCACGCAAATGACCAGCCTTATCTGTGGGTTCAGTTGCGATATTAGTGTATACTTGGCCTTTTTTCCATCGGGACAATCATGTCCAGCGCCGTAGGGTGGTAATCCGGTGCGCAGAGTGATCTCTTTGTGATGTAGCTTCCCCCTCCCTCCTTCGATGATGATGATTTGGGATCGCGAAAGCTTGAGAATACGTCTTGGTTCGAAATTTCATCTCATAAACCGCGACTGAAGCCTTCGCATATCCATTCTCCCAGAGTGCTATTGGTTCGATGTAAGCCGTCATTAAAAAAATAAAGGAATATATGGTGCTGCAGGGGAAGATTAAACTCCCATAATAATAAAATACTAATGTTTAAATACAATAAGTTAATTATTTAAAGGCTAATTATTTTGGTTACATGTTTGGTCACTATGTATACAAATTTACTTAATAGGAACGTACCATTTTGATATAATTATGCATACACATTTGACGCTGCTTTGGGTTGCCAGCGTCGTAAGCAAAGCAGCCCCTTTTTCATCCTAAATACTGTGTTCCATCGTGGACACTTTCAGCCATCTCGCATGGCTATATGCTCTTAAAATAAAGGCTATTATTATGGCTTATACCCGCAAGCTCAGCACACTGGCCACTCAGGGCATCAGCATTCACATGCTGGGCCGGCTTGACCAAATGGTTCAGGCTGGCCTTCTGCACAGTCCACAACAAGGCAGAGCCAATGGGGCAGTTAGGCTGTCAGGTGGGCTGTTGAGGCACTTGTCGTGATCATTTTTAGTGAAGAGTGAACCCTACCCCTAAAACAGGCGGGAAGGTGAGAAGGTTAATACGGATATCCCAATTTTATATGGGCGTATTGCCTTGCCACCCTCCTGATTTTGGCGGGAAGATAGTGGGATAGAGGCGGGAAGTTTTGCCCGTCTAATATGATTAAACACCCTAAAGGTGTATTTTAATGGACAGAAGCACACGGCAAATCAGGCTCAATCTCACGCCCAGTGTGATCAGTAAGGCAACAAGAATATCAGAGCAGTTGGGCCAGAATATCAGCAAAACAGTCGGGGCAATTATTGAGGCGACATATGACGAAGCTATAACAGCAAGGATAAAAAACCATGAACGAACATCAGACCATTGAGGCACGATTCTATAATAGGACAGGCCAAATGCTATCCACCGCCATTGAGGAAATGGGCGGGGATTATCATTACAGGCCATCAAGGTTTCTGACACAATTCAATTGGATTGAAGAGACATTCTACAGCACCACAGGCAGTGGCAAAGCCAATAGATTTTACCAACGCATGACCACAGAGGCGGCAGTGGACACCAATGCACTGGCGATAAAGGCGACCTTGATTGAGCGTTACGGTAAGAACCTAGATGCCGTGATCCGCAAGTACTGCGTCAGTCTTATTCCGCCCACTAGCGGCACAAGGTTTTTACCCAATGACTTTAACAAGATCACCACGGTAGAGGGTGTTCTGTTTGCCAACAGTTGGGTGCGGCCAAAGTATCAGCCCACAGGTGCAATCCACATGCGGCGGCCAGACCTGTGGCAGCAATACCTTGATCGTATTATGCCACAGGAAGAGGATTGCTGGTGGACACAAAGTGACGAAAGCAAGGTTACCCACAGGCAACAGGATTACTTTGAGGCGTTTATTGCCCAGAGGCTGCAGAGACCGCAGGAACCATGCACTGTTGCAATGATTCTGGGGGGTGAGCAAGGGACAGGCAAAGGCTTCTGGGCAGACGTGATGATGCGCCAGATCATTGGGCGCACGAATTACAAGGCTGTGTCTCTGTCGGACGTAAAAGGCAGTTTTAATGCCGATCTGTTTGAAACAGTCCTGCTGCATATTGAAGAGATCAATGATCAACGGGGTAAGGTGACCGAGATACTGAAGCCCTACGTCACTCAGGATGAACAACGCTCTAAAGCCAAGTACAAGGCACAGGCCCAGGTCAGAAAACACTTTGGGTTGGTGCTGTCTTCAAATCACCAGAACCCCATTCTGATTGAGGCCACAGACAGGCGGTATTTTGTGCCTGCCTTTTCCAAACATCAAAGCCATCAGGGCGAGACCAAAGCCTTTTACCAGTGCTTTGCTGACTGGCTATCCAATGAGGGCGGGTTTCAGACAATGTGTGATTGGCTGTATCAGATAGACATTGCAAAATACGATTTTCGTTCGGCCGCGATGACCTCAGACAAACAGGACACTACTGTTTATGAGACCCGATCAGAGGGCCATATGACACGGGCAGTGTTTAAATTGACTAAATTGGCAGACACTCCGTTTCTATTCATTGCGGCAGAGGTGGCGGGGCATTTCAAGCTGTCGGATGGGGATGGGCAAGCCGCCCTGAGACAGGCGGGATATGTTGCAGACCAGAGACACCATAAGGGACGGAAAGCCAGATACTGGTCGCACCCAAAGCATCTGCAAAAGACGGGCTGTGCGTTTTCACTGTGGACGCCAAATTCTGGCTCTTGTCCAACTGTACGAGACGCACCTGACCTTTCGGTGGTGAGGTAGCAATAACACCTATAGATTGTGTGGTTTATGTGCTGAATGTGGTTACCAGTTTTTGCAGTATTTTCCCGTTTCACTGGGAATGATAACATCAATTTGTTCAGCTAAAATGTGTAGAAATCCGACTACACATCAGTTGCCGCTGCAGAATTTCAGAGACGATAACCGTTTCCACAAACTAAGGTAACATACACTCGCTATGCATGTGGAAACTGCACAAAAAAATGAATTGTCTTTATGAATGGCTGAGATTTATTAGTGCGAAAAAGGCGGCACTTAATGTCTAGCAGTGTGGGATTTAACTGCTTGGTAAGTCGCTTCTGGCATACAGAAAACTTTTGCAGCAGCACTGCTTAACCATTCTCTGTTATTCCAGATTGCTTTACCCGAATGATAGGCTGTGAACAGAACTAGGAATACCGGAAATACTCCAACAGCTGGCGCTAAGCTACAAAGGCACTGTTCCATTTGTGATCCCTCCTATTTCTAGACGCTAGATTAACAGCTTAGACTGGTTTGAAAAGATAAAAATACATCTTGTTAATCCCTACAGCAATAGTACGTAAGGTGAACATGACCCGGTTAGCATCTATCACCAACAACCACTTCAGCTTTGAATGCTGTTGCGGCCAAACCTCATTGGTGCCTGTGACGGCGTTCATTCAGAAATTTGAGCTGGAAGCCACTGTCGATGAAGTGGTGGCCAAAGCACGATGCAGTAAGTGCCGACTGAAAAATATGGCTGAGAGCAGAATTGTATTTGTTGGGGGGGGCTGGGGAGGCTATGATTGGCACGGCTACAAAACAGGCATCTCTGCCATCAGATTGATAATTACCCCAAAAGGAAGTTTGTGAGCGAGAGTTATGCACTTCCTACTCAACTCTTACTAAAGCTTTAGAAAAAGAAAAATTAAAACTCAATGTTTTCAAATGTTTGCGCCAACACATAATAATATCATTTAAAAACAATAAGTTATATTTATGCCTATTTTTTAGGCAAACACCTATTGTACGTTCTTATATAACTATAAATCAGAAAGCTGACAAAGTTATTCGCCGACTTATCCACAGATTCTGTGGACCTTTTAAAACTTGCTACCGAAGCAGTTTCAGCGCAGGGCTGTTCAGAATCAATAGTAATTATGTATGAGTTGTATGTTTTGACGTATAGGTTGTTGCCATCAGATTGATCATTACGATCCCAAGAAAACTCATCAAGATTTTTAAGATGCCAATCGCAGCTTTATGAGCATTCACAGACAGCAATATTAATTGCGGTACAGATGTCGCCTCTGGCTTCACTTAATAGGGCCTCCAGAAATGCTGATTGCACTTGTCAGTGTATGTTTTCTCTGTGTGGATCATTTTTAAGCTCATTTTTTTAGCACTAGGTAAAACAAAGTCCGATTGGCTAATGTTTGTGCCTTTATTCATTGCATTTTCATACCTATCAGTATTATTAATTCGCATTAATCAAACAGGAGAATAAAAATGCTTGGTGACAAAGCTGGGTCAATGACCCTTCAGGAAACTAGTAAGCCGATAGATTCTGGTAAATATGGATTACCTGCGATGGAAACACACAATGTTGGTGGCGGGAAACTTCTAGGCCATGATGTTCAAACACGAGCAACATTTACGGCTCACATGAAACCTGATGGCTCTTGGTTAGGCCATGCTCATGCTGGAGTTATCTTTTGTGCAGAAGGTGTTGCCACTTATAAGTGTGATGGTGTTGGAAACATGACGGAAGCTGGTGGCGTATCGTTTAGAGGCGGCGCTATATTTGAAACGACATCTGAAGCGTTATCTGAACTGAATGGTAAGTATTACATGTTCACTTACGAATCTGATGCAGAGGGCAAAGCAGAGTGGAACCTTTACCCCTGCCTTTAGTAAAAGTTTAGGCCTAGAACTTTGGGGCTAGGCCTGCACGAAATTCACCTCAAATAGACGAATACAAGGCTAACAACACCAGTCAGGATGATCCTGAATAAGTGTTCAATGAGGGCCACGGTTTGGCCTATTGATGCTAGTTTGCTCCAACGCATCTATGTTTTGGTTGGACTGTAATAATCTCATCTATTCAGTTCAGCCACTTTAGTTGGCCGTGATAAACGCTCCCTGTTCAAAACCTGATCTGTGTTGTTGGTTGTATATATACGCATGGCATGGGGGTAGCCCTTGCCATGCCCAAAAAACTTTAACAATGGTCGTGTGATACAAGGTACAGATGGCAGCCTCTGCCATAGAACTCGTAATGCTATTATCTGCCAGTAAATGTTTGGTAATGCTTTGCTCAGCTGCTGAGGTGAACATGAGAAAACTAGCATTTCCTAAATCTGTGGAGGGAATAAGTGACGAAAAAGTAAAAAGTGATTTTTCCAAATCGTATAGTGCTGAAGATAAGGCTATTGAAAAGTTATTGGGTGACGTGGCTCAAAACTGTCACAAAAAAACAAGGTACAGAAAAGACAAGAAAGGTTGTCCAAAACTGAAGAGCTAAGTTTATTTTGAGTACACCCATAATGACCACTCCAATTGTCTTATAAACACGTTCATTAAGGGCAGTATTTTGATTTAATATACATTATGATCATCTAGTCTAAAAATTATAATGAACATATTGGAGCATTCAAATGGCCAAGTATGGATATGCAAGGGTCAGTAGCCTTTCACAGTCAACAGATGTTCAGGTCAAAGCATTACAAGATGCTGGTTGTACTGTTGTCAGAACTGAAAAGATCAGTGGCAGCAGCAGGAATGGTAGGGATGAACTAGCCAACATTTTAGACTTCTTGCAGTCTGGTGATGTGCTGGTGGTCTGCAAATTGGATAGGCTGGGCAGGAACACCAGAGATGTCCTTAATCTGGTTCATGAGATAGATCAGAAGGGTGCATCTCTGCAAGCATTGGAACCTGCCATAGATACGGCTGGTGCAATGGGTAAGATGGTCCTCACGGTGCTGGGCATGGTGTCTGAAATGGAACTGTCTTTTATCAAACAGCGACAAGCAGAGGGTATAGCAGCCGCCAAGGCCAGAGGTGTTTACAAGGGTAGACCGCAATCAGTAGATTATGCTGCTATTCTGCAGTTGAAGTCTCAGGGGCTTGGAGTGACAGCTATTGCTGCTAAGATGGGTTGTAGCAGAGGGACAGTTTATAAGACTTTGGGCGAATCCTGAATTTATAATTCTCAACAGTGAATAACAGAAAAACCAGTCATTATAGTAATTAACCGTAGTTGGCATCACTATTGCAGTTGTCAGATCAGAACTTTCATTCTTTCTCCCACAGACACTTTCTGAATGTGGTGGGTCTTAGCAGCCAGAAATGGACAGGACCCACCATGTTCAACTTTTAAAGCTTCATGGAGATGGCCTAACCTCTATCCAATTCTGTGTTTTTCATTGTGCTGTAGAATTTTAATCTCTTCCAAAGATAAAGAATACGGATCGTCCTCAAACTTCTGTTCAAGTTCCATCACACCCCAAATTAAATTAATAATTAGATCATCACTCATTTTGAAATCCCTGCATATATCCTGTGGAGTCTAACGGTAGAAATGAAGAGTACTTTAAGAGAAAGTATCTATCGCCAATAAATCTTTATATCTTGCGAAGTGCCGTTCAAACTTTTGGTTTTCGTGGTCTGTTAATAGTTTTATCTGTTTTCTAGATACCGAATATGGATCATCCTCAAACCGCCGTTTAAGCACCATCACTTCCCAAACTAGTTTTACTGTTTCATCATCAGTCATATGGAGTCTAACGACTGCGACGAGATTATTTTTAACAGGAAAACCTTATAGCGCCTGTTATATCTAGCATCTAGCAGCCCTCACAGAGCTTTTAAAGCGATTGAATTGTGAAAGGGGGTTGGTATGGTCCAGACGTAGGCTTGAATTGCCGACCAGAGGTGAAATTAATGAGATCAATGTTGCTGAGTATTAGGCTTTGTCTGATTTCGAGTGTAGGCTGAGGTCAAACAGCTGCGTGGGGTGACCGTGTTGCTTAAGCATATTGCATTTTATTTTAACTTTGTTGATGTTGGCCAAGTTAGTTCACTCATACAAGGATAGGAAAATAATGGCACTTTTTAAAAAGTGGGAAGAGGCATGGAATAACAATGATGCTTCTGGTTGGTTAAGTTTGCTCCATGAAGATTACCAGTTCACGTTCCATTCAAGCGGGAATATCATGAAAAAAACTGATATGACGGTTGAAATGATGACTAGTGCCATGGAAAAAGAAACAATAAAAAATAGACGGTGTGTCTATGAAAATGATGAAATTCTCGTGGTTCATCAGTTTGCGGAATTTACTAGCGGTGACAAGGAAGCCCTTATGCTGGTAAACCTCAAGAAAGATGGATTATTGTACCGAACTGAAACCGGTGCTACACCGATCAAACAATAATAGATAATCCCCTAAATCCCAACAATGCGAACAGACAACGCTGCCCAAGATGTCAGTCAACCTTGAATACCATCGTGGTACATGGACAGTGTATTATTTGTAAATCCAATATCTTTGAGTGTTGTTCAGGGAATACTTGTGAAACAGATCACAACTTATCCGTTGGTTACAACAGGTCGTAACTTAACCTCAATACTGACAATCCGCTCATCCAAACGCCAGCAAACCAGCCAATCCATAGAACGAGTCAATTTCTATAGATTTGCAGCCAGCATTAGCTTCGTTGTTGCTATCAATATAAATACGTTTAGTACTGTTCAGTACTATAAATTTTCTATCTGTAAATCTTTGAGTAAATGGCAACAAGGAGTCACACAATGAGAATTTTTATGATTATATCACTTGCAGCAGCGAGTTTTGCAACCGCATCTCAAGCTGACGGACATATGGGAGATCTCCAAGTCCAACCCCTTTTGCGGTCAAGTGAGACACTTTTAGGAACTGAGTTTTCATATCCTGAGGGCAAAGCGCTGATAACTAGTGCTCTGGCAACACTGCCTGCTGGGGGAGTCGTTCCAAAGCATTTTCATCCAAGTCCAATGTATGTTCACAATTTGGAGGGGGTAATTACGAGTGAGTATAACGGCAAAACCATGACGTTCATGGCAGGGGACACCTACATCAAGCCAGCTAACGAAAACCACACCGTCCGAAATTTAGGAATAAACGACGTGAAAGCTATCCTAGTTTCAATTGGCGCTGAAGGGTTAAAGCTTACCATTCCAGTAAAAGATTGAATGCTTGTTATGCGGAGATGTTATTACCATTTCTAATGGCATTGTTGTCTATCTAGCAGGTATAGCAAACAAAGCCTAACCGGCGCCACTACGAAAAAATAGGCCTTAGCCATATTTTTCAACTGATACTTTTGGGCAGCTTTATGGCTAAGACATCCAACCCGCCATACAGAGGAGTCACTTTATCTCATTTTAATGGTACAAACTAAAGCCACGGATGCTTGATCTGATTTATGATGGCATACTTCACCCCCAGATCAACCTACTGCTAATATGTCCTGACACGTACTGAATCGTTCTTTATTATGAGACTAAATTGCACAAAATTTATCTGAAGGATTAATCAGCCTTTTGGGCTAGTATTCAACCACGGGTGTCTTAGCCTAGATAATAGCTCATGTCTTCTCGGCACACCAACTCCTGCGTATGCCCTCTTTGATGCATCACCCTCTGCATGACCTATAAGAGCGTCAATAGAATTGTTCGTCCACGCCTTCACCTCTGTACATAAGTTTGAATGTTTACCTGAACGAATGCACTCTTTTTCTGGGATTATTCAACAAAGTTTCAAGGACAGGGTTTATCCTTTGTCCTGCCTCTCCGTGTCTGAAGGAGAATAATCGGCCTGTTTCCAGTACTTGCGGCAATTCTAAATCTTGATGGATTATGACATACCTTACAGAGCTTTGGGTTTTGACATTAACCTCCTCAAAGCGCGTTGATAATAATGAGACGTATCGTATGCCTTGATACTCTGTGTCATTGAACCTGTCCCACGTAAGCTCTACAGCTTCTTCAAGCCGCATTCCAGTTGCAACCAGAAGGGCTAAAAGTAAACGCAACTCCTCATCCCAATCATAGCGAAAGACTTCGTACAATTCGTCTCTAGTGAAAGGTTGCCAACTTTTGGGTCTCTTGCCTCTTCTGCCAAGATTTATGCCCCAAAAAGGGTTATTTTTATGATGCCTCTTTCCACGAGATACTTAAAATATTCCTGACACCCCCAATTGTAATTCTGTAGGGTTTTCAAAGCCACATCAGGTTTATTAGCGAGTTGAGCATCAGCAAACTCATAAGCATGGTGAGGTTCAATCTGATCCAGAACAAGATCGCCTACCAGATTTTTGAATAAACGGATGGAGCGTTTTAGTTTATTGATTGTATTGACCCTGTCAAAATCCCTGTGCAGTTTTTCATCCCATTCCCTAAAATAATCACTGATTTGTTTTGGGCTTGTGGTGGTGGGCAGTCTTGCACCTGATTTTACATCAAAATCAGTTAAGTATTTTTGCCATTCTTCATCCATAAACTGCTGAAAATCTGGGGAGGATGTATCGTAATCAAACATGATTTTGATGGCTTCTTGCAGTTTTCCTATCTTCTTTGGGTCAAAGACTTTTAAGTCTTCGTTGGATGGGATGGGTAGTTTTGGCGGTTCTAAACCTTGTTTTTCCGCAGCCAGATTAAACAAATCTTGCCAGAGAGTGTGAACTCCTTGCGTCGTGTATTGTGACCATGCTTGCGCCTGTTCTCTTGTAAAACCATGGTCAAGCCGTTCATTGGGATTGTCTTGATGATTGCGAATATCCATAGCCATTTTTTCTGGATCAGAAGGATCACTATATTGGCGGACATTTTGATTTCTCATGTCCTCTTTTTTGAACTCTAGGAAATTTCGCAACTTGATTAACTCGTCCATAGGTGTCTTTGCAGACAACTCAGGAATATTTCCTTTGTTGTAGTTTATTGCTTTGCCAAACCAAATAATGCGGTTAGCAAAAGCTTCGTCTATTCGCGGACGTTTTTTCTCAAATTCGTTTTGATATTCGTGGATATATTCAAGCTGCCGTCTGTCAAATTCGTCGTAAATCTGATTTGCTTTTTGCCAAAGTCTTCTTTGCGCAATGTTTATATGATTGGTTTTTAATGCAAGCCTTCTTTTGGCGTTAGTTCCAAACAGATGCCAAAGACTGGTTGGAACAGATACCTCAGCATACAAATTTCCATCACGATCAAATAGTCGTGGTTCTGGATACTCATCTCGTTGAAGCATTTTCAACTCATCAGCCATGCAAACTCTTACATTTTGGGGATTGTTAAAAATAACCTACTTGGTTGCACATTTGGTCCCAGTTATTATTTTGATAACATGTAACCAATTGAAATTATTAAGTGCATTGAAAGTGTTGTATTTTTATGGTGCTGCAGGGGAGGATTGAACTCCTGTATTTCCGTATAGTTAAAGTTAAAATTTTTGTTATAGTATTGATATAAATTAATTTTTTCTTCACATAGGTTTTTCCGTAATGACAAGCGTAATGACAAGTGTAATGACAAAATTCTTAGGTTAGTGTATTTTGTCCTGAGAATGGCCTTAGTGATTTTCGGCTAGGCTACCTATGAACCCTATTAGACGGCTTTCTAAGAGGCATATATATACGTCTAGTGGCTAACTACGCTGACAATCACGGTTAGCTTTCTAAGCCAGACGAACTCGTCCTAACCACTATTTGAAGATATGCGTTTGCGGCATTGCGGCATTGCAATCTTGTCTGATGTTAGACGGCCCATAGCAACCTACCTTGTTCCCAATGCCTAAAGGAGAACGACATGTTTAAGAAACTTTATCGTGGTATGATACTCGGGCGTACAGCTTCAGCGGCTTACAAGACAGTACAATATATGAGTGACGCACAACTGGCAGAT
>Ga0114998_10000441_pt1 | contig 30377 bp, 18 predicted proteins | sample ArcticOcean_MG_C_5_FD_87044 | JGI IMG/M metagenome (GOLD analysis project Ga0114998, IMG submission 87044) | Marine microbial communities from western Arctic Ocean - ArcticOcean_MG_CB4_138 | ecosystem: Environmental > Aquatic > Marine > Oceanic | place: Arctic Ocean: Canada Basin | collected... | reverse complement strand
TCTTTAAAGGAGCACTCATTTGAGAGTCTAACTGTTTCATTAACATAGCTATATCCATGTTGTCGTAGTTTCCGTCAACAACCATTTTGACCATGTCTTTAACGTATCTTCTTGCGTTGTTAGCTTGTTTTAATCTTCCCGCAAAATCATTGTCTTTTAAACCAGATTCACTTGTTTCTGGTATTAAGGTTACTTCGCTTGGGTTTATAGCTTTACCATCAATTTTTAACCAAGAATCTCCTGTCCATTTTTGAACGCTATTGATAGTTTTAACAAATTTCTTTCTTGAATTAGCTATATCTATTTCAACACCCGGTAACGTATTTAAATGCTTGTAAAAATCACTTATACCTGCAAAAACTTGATATCTACCATCTCCAATTTTACCAGCACCTGCGTACATTGAGCTATTTTGTATGACGTCAATGATAGCTTGTCTTTGTTTTACGGGATCATTATCAAACTGTCTTATGTAATCTAAAGGTATAGCTCGATGTTTTTGTATTCTAATGTCATTTTCAAATCCTTGAACAATAGATTCTTCTAGGTTTAAAAACGCTTTTAAAGCTTTGTTCTCTGCTTCTAAAACATTATTCTCAAAGTATTCTTCTAAATAACCACTGTCTTTTGCGTCTTTCTTAACAACCGGATCTATTAAATTAAACCTCATAGCGTATTTAGCTAGCTCAGTAGATATCTTAGAAATTTCTCCAGGAGTAAAATCAGGTAATAAGTCAGTTAGTATAGACTTAAATGTTTTTTGTATTGTTTCTTGACTACCCCAATTTGTTGAGCCAGGGGTTAGCTTTGAAACAAGACCAGGTATACTAGCGTAAAAAGAATTTCGTTTAGCAGGTGTTAAACTACGCACTGAGCTAAAAGCTACTCTACCTACGTTTTTATTTAATTCTTGTATAAAAGCTTCTGTTTTAAAACCAGCGTCTTTAAGAACGTCTCCCTGCATGTCGTAAGCAGACTCTTGACCCATGGTGTCTGCTAAAGAAAGCTGTCTAGCTCCTTTTGTATTAGCAGCCATGTTAGCTCCTTCAAAATAGTTTAAATAATCTATTTTAGCTTTTTTCTTATCTTTAACTTTTTCAAATATAAAAGGTCCAGATTTTATGTCAGTAATTTTTTTACCAACAATTAATCCTTTATCTATAGCATCGTTATGGCCTCTTATTTGCTCAGCGTTCATTCTAACACCTGTATTATTAACTAAGAAAGGGTATTTCTTATTTAACACATCTATAGGTAGATCGTATATTAGATCAAAGTTTTCTGATAAAAACTGAGAGTAATTAGCTCTTTTGTCTTCATTTGTTAGTTGTATACTGTTATCAAAGTTTTCACCACGTTGCATAACATTTTTAAACATAGTACCTATACTACCACCGTACTCATTAGCTAACTCTGTTCTAAATTTATTAGTACCTAGTTTGTTTTTGAATTTTTTAGTTTTAAATGTTTTTACAATGTTGTTAGTTATTGCACTAACTACACTGTTCGGTAGGTTTACAGCTTTGTTATTGCTGTCTATAAATTTAACTTTGTTTACAAAATCAACCTTACTGTCTCTTAATTTCTTAGCAGCATCTAAATCTGCTTTTTGAGAATCTAAATCTAATTCTGTGTCAGCAACATTCCCAACTGTTTCTAAGCCTAAGCTAGCTGCCGTTTGCTTAAACGTGTTAGTAGCTAGTTCAAATACTCTAAAATAACCTCTGTTTCTTACAAACTTATCTAAGTCTTGATATTTAGTTACACCATCTTTGTTTGGCTTTAAATACTCTTGCTGTATCATTGTAGATAACTCTGTAGCAACTAATTGCTTCCACGTGTCTAGAGTTTGACCCTCTCTGTTCATAGGGTCTAAGCCGTTCCATATTCTATTAGATATAGTAGTTATATAAGGACCCATTGTATTAGATTCAGCAACTAGTTTTGATTTCATAAAATCGTTAACAATATTGCCGTTAACATCTCTAGAAAGCATGTCGTTAACAAAGCCTCTTATGTATTGTCTTTTTCTTTCTGGTTTTAACTCAAAGCCTTTAGGTAGTAGTGGTAACCCTTTTTTACGTCTATCAACATTTGCTTTTTGGTTAGCAAAATCATTTAGCATGCCGTCTAGGTTTGTACTAGCCGATAGAGCAATATCACCAGGTGCTGTTTTATTTTTAGCAACAACTTCATTTGTAGTTTTGTTTTCTTTAGCTTTAGAAATATCTTCCATAGTTAAAGTACCACTTGATATTTTTTTACCTAATCCAACAGCAAAGTTATACATATCAGCCTCGCCTGCAAAGTCAAAGTCATGATAGCTTTCTAAGCTTTTTTGCGTCATTGAACCAAACAAACCAGCTAAACCAGACGCTTTTTCCTTAGTAGTAAATTTATTAGCCGCTACATACTCTAAGAACACAGATATAACCTCTTTAGGATCAACAGTGACATTGTCTTCAAGATATATACGCGTGTCTTTCATAAATTCATCGTAAGTACCTTTATCTAATTTTTTCATAGAATCTAAAAGCTGACTAGATATAGGGTCAAAATTAAAATCAGAGCCAAATATTTTCCAGTAAGCTTGATGACCTATTTCATGAGTTCCGACAAATTCTTGTTGGTTTAAAATTTGATTTTCAACAATTGCCACAGTCACGTCCGTGTTTGGAATTGCAAAACCGTCAGCGTTCTCATCAATACCTTTTATTATAGCCTTGTGCTGGTCGTCGTTAATTTGCTCTGTTTCTAAAAGATTATCCGCATAATCTTTAGCATCGTCTTTTGTTTCAACCTCTGTAAGACTTAAACCATTAGACATTGTTTTTTTGTTAGATTTTTTTATTTTATCTTCTAAAAAAAACTCATAAGCAACTGATTGCACGTTATTGTCACTGTCTTCTACGTTTTTGTTGCTATCAACCACGTCTTTGGCTCTAGCTATATAATTATTGTAAGATTCTTTGTCGTTTATTTCTAAGGCATCAAATTCTGTTTTGAGCTTTTGTGTAGATCCTTGAGATAAAGCGTTGTCTATAATAGCTTTGTTTGCATTAAAAGTTGCTTGCAAGCTAGCTAAGGCTTTTTGCTTTGTTTCTCTAGACATTTCAGAATCTGGAATATTTAAAATGTCATTAGCTTCGTTTTGAAGTTGTACTTGTCTTTGTCTTGCGTTAACAATAGCTTGACCACCACCGCCTCTAAGTCTATTTTTTATTACTTTTTCTACTCTTTCTATCTTATTAAATATATCTACGCTAGTAGTTGATATTTGTTTTTCTAGAGCTTTAGCAGCTTTTGTTCTTTTGTCTTTTATAACGTTGTACTGTGTCTGAAGCTCTTGTAATTTTTTTTGATCATTTCTTATATCTGAGTAATCGTTATAAGTAGAGAACTTAGAGTTGTAAGCTCCTCTCATAAAAGGAATAACAGAAAAACCTAAACCAAAAGCAAACCCACTAAAACCAGCGTGATCCATACCTTCTGTAAAATCTCTATCATCAATAAAATTTTGAGCACCTATCGTAAGAATCTCACCTGTCATTTCAGCTAAAGGAGCTGTTATAAGAAACTCAGATTCTTTTTTAGCAAAAGATTTAAAAGTATTATCTAGTAAATCTAAATCTTTAGAACTAGATCTCCATATTTTTTTACTTCTAGCAATGATAGGTACCGTTGTTAAATGAGCAAAACCACCTTCAGCTAATCCATAACCTATACTTTTCATCCACATACTATAATGTAAAAAGTCTTCGTCATAACCTTCTGTGCTTGGATCACCTAGTAAAAGCTGTTGGTTTAAATCCATTTGCTTTTGACCTGCTGATTGAACACCTATGACTAAACCACCATACCCACCAGTAGCGACCATAGTTGCTATTATAGGTGCTTGATTTGAAATCTCTTGAAACGCAAACCCAACAAAATTATCTAAACTACTAAAAGCGTCGTCAAAAGAAACATCTCTAACAAAATTGTTTCTAGTTCTAGTTACTGTTTTTTGATATGATGTAAAAAAAGTGTCTTCGTCCATTTGAGTACCAAGGGTTGCTACATTGAACAGTAAATTACCAGCACCCATAACAATATCTGTAGCACCTAAACCTACGTTAGCTAGGTATTTTTCTCCTAAATCATAATTGGCAGCGGCTACACTCATTGTAAGGCTAAGGTCGTTGTTTTGTTTTGCAGCTTGCAGTCTAAGCTCATTTTCTTCGTTAAGAAGTTTATTGTAGACCATGGTGTTTATACCTAATTTACTATAAAGCTCTTTAGCATTTTTAGCAGTTTCACTATCATAAACCATAGAGGTTTCGATTCCGTTTTCATCAATATTTTGTTGATATTGTTCAACGTAATCATCGCTTCCAGGGTTTAACATTATACCGTTGTCTATATAAGCTTGCTTTAAGCGTTCCATTTCTTCTAATGATAACCCACCTTGAACAGCGTATTTTTGCAATAACTCCATCGTTTCAACATCTCCAGTTGCAATAGCAGTTATCTCATTTGTTTTCTGTTCAGAGTTGTAAATAAGATCTTTGTTTTCAATACTCTGAAACCTATCACCTGAAAATATAATGCTTTGAATTGCTTTTTGTTCATCTCTACCAGAAAGTTGACCCTCAACAGCTCCTATGGCTAAGTTTAAGTTTTTTACTCTAAGACCTGATACTTCGTTTGTTTTGTAGCTTTCTAAAACAAGCACCTCGGCTAATTGCTCTAAATTATCAACCTTGTTGTTGGTTATTAGGGTTTGTAATTCCTCTGTTGTAAACCTTTTTTGAAGATCTTTTACTTGAGCTTGTCTAGCCGCGTGTAAAGCTCCTCCTTCTGATCTAGACATTACCTTATTGCCCGTAAGATCCGTATGACCATGATGACCGTATACAGGTGCTTCGAATAATTTACTCGCCTCGGAGTTGGCGTCTTGTAAGTTTTTTCTGTTAAGCTTTTCTTTTAATAACTTTTCCTCTAAAATATGACCAGGTGATTCAAATACTTGATTTTTAAGTTTTATTGACTGTAGCTTTACATCTTCTTTTTTTTGTCTAAAGCTTTTGTCAACTTTTATAAACTCAATGTTTTGTTCTATAAATTCTCTTAATATTTTAATATTAGCGCTGTTAGCAACTTTGTCCCCATCACCCCAATTAACATCTGTGTTAAAATCTAAATATATGTGTCCAGCACCTTTACCACGTCCTTTATTTGGATCTCCATCTCTATCATACCTGCCTCCAGGTATACTTACCTTAATAACATTATAACCAGAGGTGTGATCTCCTCCTTTTCCAAAAGCTTGACCAGGCGCTGTTGATTCTTCAAATTTTATATTAGTTCCTACAAATAAATCTTCTAAAAAATCTACTCCTTCTTCTTCGTCCATAGAAAACAACGTTTTCATGTCATTACCTACTACATCAGAGTATCCTTCTAGGGTTTCACCAGTAAGTGGATCTTGGTCTCTATTCAAGAAAAGAGGTAATATCTCTTCTAACTTTTCGTCTTGATTAGTATTTATTTCTTTAATTTCTAGATCAAGCTCCATGTTCATAACATCAATGTTTGCAACTGCAGCTTCGTCTCCTACTTCACCACCACCGGCGCCTACAAAATCTTCGTAAGTTTCTAAATAAGCTTTTGGGTGTACTTTTAAATACTGTTCTATTAGCTGATCATCTGTTACATTGTCTTTTACTTTATAAGCCTGACCATTTTCAAAGTCATACAAAGCAGTGCTGGCTCTACCAGTAATCATAATATGATTATCGCTGCCAAAATCTTTCATGTTAGCTACTATATCTTTACTTGCGTATTCTACATTCCCTGGAAACACTATCATATCCAAAGAAATATCTTCCCCACTGGAAACCGTATCGTCTTGATTCGATCCTGGGCTGGTCTCCACATTTGCAGGATCGTTTTGAAAATTTTCCTCAGAGTATTTTTCTAAGGAAGTTGTGTTAAACTCAGATTCAGGTACTAGATCTATACTGTTTTTAGACAAGTAATCATCAAAAGATGTTTTACCTCTAGCATCGTCTATCTCTTGTCTAGTAAATGATTTACCTTTATAGTTATAAGTCTGACTTTCTAAAGCGGCTGAAGCTTGCTTTAATGGTGTGCTTTTCATATATTTATATTTTATTGTTATTTTGGATCTACTGGCAAAGTTACCTCTTCTGTTACATCTTCTCCTCCTCCACCTGCTGCGAGTTGGTTCTTTTGCTGCAAGTATAAAATTGCTGCTGCTTCACCTTGGGGTGTTGATAAATCAAAATTTGATGTTGAAGATTCTTCAACTTCTTGTTTAGCTTCTGCTATTTTTCTAGATCTTCTAGCCGCGTCACTTATTTTTCGATTAGCTTCAGCTCTTTTTTGTGCATAAGATCCCGCAGCAACTTGCTTTAAGCCTTTTAAATAATTTTCAGATAGCCACTTTCTTAGTTCCGAATCGTTCTCCATTAATAATAAATCATCATTCCAGCCGTTTGTAGATTTTCCATCTTCATCACGAACCATGTTTAATGGAACATCAGATATTACAGTGTCATAAACCATAGACTCCATATCTTCTCTGCCCATAGTATTAAACATTTGGTTTAATTGATATCTATAGTTGTCTTCTAATCCACCTTCTATTTTAGCAGCGCCATTTTGAGCCTTATTAGTAAGAGTCATTATATTATTAAAACCTTCGTTGTTTACAAGAAAATAATTATAATCTCCGTCTTTGTCAAATTCTGAATAATCTACATAATTTTCACCAGTACCTATGGAAAAACCTCCAGTTGGGTTTATTACAATATCATATTCACTGTTTTTAAACATAGCGTCTAAAGACTCACGGTTTGAGGCTTGGCTTATAGAGTTGTTTCTATCGTCTTCGTAGTATTGGTCTCTTTTGTTTTTAAAGCCGTCCATGTTAGCGCTAAGGTTTTTAAAAGCAGCGTCTATTGAATTCATTTTATTAACAGCTTCTAAGTATCCAGGGTCACTAGCATCTAGCTCTGAAGCTTTTTTAGCAGCCGCAGCATAATCATTTCTGTTTTTTATTAAGAATTGATTAACTTCTGGACGCATGGATTCTTCTACCTTAGACACATCTATGGTTTCCATACTGCCAACGTAGTTTTTAAGCTCTACTTCATCTTGTCTAGCTTTATACATTGCGTCTCTCATAGACATCATAGCTATTTCTGTTGGGCCTGATTGGGCCATACCTGCATTGAAACCTGACTGAGCGTTGTTAAAAGTACCTGCAGCTTGTCCTGCGCCTAGTATTAAAGATTTATTCGCCATGTTAGTCTATGTTTATTACGCCAGAGTCAATAAGATCACCGGTAGCCCCAGCTATTTGACCAACCCCACCTGTTATTGAGTTTGTGGCTGCGTCTCTAGCAGCATTAGCAGCGCCAAGTCTTGATTGAGACATACCAAGCATTGTTTCTGTTTTGTCTTTTTCTGAAGCTCTAGATTCTTGAGCACCAGCTAATTCAGCGTTTTGAAGACTCATTCTACCACCTGCAGCTTTCATTTGGTTTTGAGATTCTTGTTGACCTATGCTAACTGATGATTGTTGAGCTTGTTGATTACTAGAACCAGCTAAAGCCTGAGCCATAGCAGCTATTCCAGAACCTCCAGCCGCGGCTCCCATACTACCCATTACGTTTGCTTGGCCTTGTTGAGCTTGCTCTCTAGCAAAATCAGCAGCGCCAGTGTTTACTGAAAGATCTTCATAAGCGTTATCTAAATTAGCGGCTAAGTTTGATGTGTCTAAGTTTTCGTATCTAGCTTTGTTTCTAGACATTTCTGCTTGAGCAGCTCTTTGCTCTTTTTTTCTTTTACCACTACCGATAATCCCGCCAGCAACACCCATAAGCCCGCCTAGCCCTTGAGCCATTGCGCCTCCTATCTGTTTTAGTGGTGATTTTTTGTATAATCCTTGTGCCATTTTATTTATTGTTTATCTTATTATAATTACAGGTTATTTACTACTTTCAAATATTTCTGATCCAACTGAAAATAATTCAACCTCTGTTGTCTTGTCGTTTCTAAATTGAGCCTCCGCATAATAGCCTTTTAAATTAGAAGTATTGCCTATAGCTTCTTTAGTAAAGAATATATAACTAGAGTTTCCAGGTGGAACTGTTGTGACGTCTATTTGAGCTGTCACAAGAACTGTGCCGTTGGCTTGAATAGCTATAGCCGTAACTAAACCAATTTCTATTACTGTATCATTTGCTCCAGCGTAATACAACGTGTCTCCAATTTGTAAAGACACGTTAACTGCTGTTGGGAAAGTTAGTGTTATTGCTTGTGTAGGCATATTTTAATTTTTATGGACAGTTTCCGCTATCAACTGCTCTTGTTATTGTTGTTGAACCTGTTGGATCAACTACTGTTGGATCAAATCTATTAGCACAGAAAGTAGTAGCGGTTGAGCTAATAGCTATTGTTATGCTAGCTAAAGCGTTTGTAGCACAGTCTATGTAAGAAACTTTAACTGTTTTAGAAGGATTTTTTACGGTTGCAAGTGGATTGTATACCACAGAGTACTGATAACACGCTTGGTCGGTCCCATCGTTACAAACAGTAGAAGTTAAAGTTGCAGTAACATCTCCTTTTACAACAGGTACAGGTGTTTGAAGAGCGCAGATTGCAAAGTCAGCTTCTCCTTTAACTGGATACACTGTTCTTGTATTTTTAGTTACACAGTCATAATACTGTAAAAGTCCACCTTGATTGAAAACTCCTGACCCTGCGCCAGCTATATTCCAGCTTCTACATTCGTTTGAGGTTCCAGATATAGTTAAAACTTGAGCAAGATCTAAATTAAAAGTTTTGTTTTCGTCTCCATACTTATCGACAGAGCCAATCGTGGTAACAGAGGCAATTGTTGAAGACTCATTAAGAGTAACTTCATATCCAAGACTAACTTCGCTTCCACCAGAGGTTGTGAATTGTAAACCAGCACCACTTATTAAAGTTAAATTACCGCCACTAACAGTTATATTAGTACCGCTAACACCAGTCACTACGTATGTTGCGCCAATTGGCACGCCAAAACCTGCAACTCTCATACCTGTTGCTATACCTGTAGCTGATACAACGGGTATAACATTAGCATTATTTATAGCAGAAGATGTGGCTGCTTGAATAACCGCAGTGTTAGACCAGGCCGAAACGTCTGGCACTGCATCTATACTTAAATCATTACCGTTAGCTGCAGAAACAGTCCAAGTCCAACCAACAGTATAAGCAGAAGAACCAACAGTAGGTACACTATTTGCTGGATACGTTTTCAATTGGTTAACCGCGCCAGCTAAATTAGCTATAGTCATACCTGATCCAGTAGCTGTAAACGTTAATACGGTATCTGTTTTTTGATATATGTAAAAAGGATTAGCTAAAGGAAAAGGATTTACTAGATTTCCACCACCTATAGTAAAAGCGTAAGTAGCGTTACTTGTAACAACTGGTATATCTATGTTTATATCAAAGTAACCTGCAGCTGGTATTGTTAAAGTAGGCGTGGTGGCATAATATGTTATAACACCCACAGCGCTTATAGATGCAGCGTAATAAAGTATTTGACCATTACTAGAAGCAACTGTGAAACTAGCACCAGCGGCTCCATATACTCTAAGAACTCTTGAAGCGCCAGAGTAAGGAGCTAAAGAGTTATCAACTCTATAGTTATTTATTTTTACTAGAGGTACAAATATTAAAACTTTAACAGGAATAGCCAACGAAAGATTATTGTTGTATACACTAACGTTAGGAAAAGTGTAATAAATTTTTATGTTTATACTTGTTAAGTTACCTGAAGCATCTAGTGTTTTAGTGTAAATTATATTGTAGTAATCTAAGTCATTTGTACTTACTACATTGAAATCTGTTTCAAACTTATAACCAGAAGAAACAGTATATGTTTTTTCTAAAAGTAATACCTCTTGCCCTTGTAGTCCAAATGCAGAAAAACTTATTTCTTCAGGAACTGGACTATCAGCTACTATAGACATGTTTGTACTAACTCCAGTAACTTTAAAAGAACCTTCTACTGTTAGCCTTTGCTTAACAGCAGATCCACTTATACATAAGCTTTTAACAGTATTAGCTGAAGGCATTGCAAAAGGATTATCAAACGTTACAGTGCAAGTCACGTTAACTCCGCTTTGAGTAAAAACAACTGTAGCTATATTTGCTAAAGTAGTATTGATCCAAGCAAAATCCTCTGCATTAACTACGTAACCTAAGTCTGGAGTTATAGTTAGTACTGCTGTTTGAAAACTTGCAAACACGTTTGCTCCACCTGTAACAGAATAAGTTACGTTTGTTATAGTATAATTATTATGAGTTTGTGTAGCCATTATAATGTGTTCATGTTAGTTATTTGAGTTATTACACTATTTTGATATGTCACAAATTTGTACGTAGCGGGTAAAGCAGCCCAGCCAGCGTTTGTTTTTAAACAAGGAGTACAGACGCTAGCGTCACTATAGTTCGTTCCGTTGTACGTTTGATCGCTTCTGTATATTAATATACCATTAGCTGGTGATAAAGTAGTACCGCCATCGCCAAACAAAGTAGCGCCAACAACTATTCCTTGACCAGCGTTATAAGTATATTGATCTGTATATCTACCTAGTTGGTTTGTTGGTATTTTAGTTATAGCGTTGCTGTTTAACCAACTTACTATAGCTGACTTCATCGCAGCTGCTCTTGAGGCTGGGTTTGATATTGCTCCTCCAACGGTTCTTATATTTATAAAGTAACTACCTTGTCCAGCAATGCTTTTGAACCAGCCTAAAAACGCTTGAAATTTAGTCTTAGGTGATACAGTACCACATCCAGATAAAGTGTTATATTGAGTTTTTGCAGATATAGTTCCGTTAGTAACTGTTATTATGTAGTAAGTGTTAGGTACGCTTGTGCCAGAAACGTTAGCGTTTAAAGCATCGTTACTAGGCGTGCTTGCTGGATCTATGTATAAAAATCTTCCAGTGTAAGCTGATTGCTCATTATTTTCATCAAATAAAGTAGTATTAACATTAACCCCTTGACTAGCAAAGAACTTAAAATCTATGTAATTTTTCACAACACTTGTGTCTCCATTAGGAAATTGATTATAGAAATCCTCTATAGCACATTTAACTAATTGATCTGATGTTACCTGTCTAATGTCAGTAGTTACACCTCCACCACTTGAGTTACAACTCCAGTTATACCAAAACTTTTTAGTAGTATCAGGTACTAAATCTCCTCCAGTGCTACAAGCAGTGCTAATATTGACAGTTAAACTATAGTCAGTTGTTGCGCCACCACTGATAACAGCGTTACCTAAACCTTGTGTTGGAAAAGCACTAGAGTCTATATTGTTATCACAATTGTCGTTGTAATAAGTTGTTAAACCTTTTATTTTGTTAAAATATTTATTTTCTTTCTTAACAAACTCTTTTATCTGACCTTCTTCCATGTCAGTGTTAATATAATTAGTATACCAACCTGGCGTAAAAGTTTCACTGTTTATTATAGAAGGAGTTATTTGTTGATCAATAACTTGAGCTATGCTTAAACCACTTAAGCCAGACGTAGTTCCGTAAGTGTATTTTCTTGAATCAGAACCAGAGTAGTTTAAAGTTTTAAAACCTTTTATAGATTCTGTTACATCATTAATTATAACATTAACAGAGCTATCGTATTGATCACCGTAGAAATTATTGTGCACACTGTTAGAAGCATGTTCCCATATCAAGCCTGTATTAAAAGTGTAGTACTTATCGTTTAAAGATACACCACTTTCTAGAGGATAGAATATAGAACCTGCTTTAGAGTAGTATGATTTTCTACTAGTCCAACCACCAACCGTTTCTTTGAATGAAACTGTAGTTGTTTCTATATCATCTGACTCGTCATTAGGTACCTCACAATGTGTTCTATCTTTTGGTGTTTTAGAAAACTTATCTTGCCACTCTTGTGTTAAGTTGTCTAAAGTTATATTATAGTTTTCTTTATCATCATTATAACTACCTATTATTTTTACACAGCTAGGTAAGTTGTCTGCAAAGAAATCAGTCATGCCTTTTAAAGCTATGTTAGTTATACCATCTTGCGATAATCTAATTATAGCTCCTCTGTTTTTGTCTGAAAAATAACTTCTAAAGCCATAAGCAGCAAAAGATTCTGGGTTTTTGCTAATACCAAATTCACCAGCGTATGCTTGCGCTTGCCCTAACACAGCTTTGTTAGAAGTTATATTAGCACTGCCGTCAGCGTTAAATAGAGCGTCTTTGTTGGCTAATATACTTAAACACTTATCTTCACACAATGTAACTAAGTTAGTGTTTCTAGAGTGCAGTTTCTGTATTGAACCATACTCTGGATTAACATCTTTAGTTATAGGTTCAGCTTGTATAAATTGGTTTAATCTATTAATACCAGATGTTGAGTTGTATATTTGAGAAAATATAAGACCATTAGATCTTCTTTCCTCCATGTATGGTTCATCTAATATAGTAGACACTTTTACACCTTTGCCAATCTTAGGCGCGTTAAAATCATCTCTTATTCTATCAGACTCAACACCGTTACCAAAAGAGTAACAATTAAAATAGTTTAATAAAGTAGACTGTGTATTTATGTTTGCAATAGCAATCGCGTTACTAGCTTCGTAATATATATCTATATCAACAGCTTCTTTAGGTTCTGTTTCAAAAACAGCAGGATTAGTAGATGATAGTATTTTATTGTCATCGCTTATTACTTCTTCTACTATTTCAAAACCTTGTATGTAACTCAACGCTAAAAGGCCACCGTTACCAACAAAGTCCTCAGATATAGGTGTTTCTAATTCTATAGCAAGTCTGTTAGCGCTATTACAACCTATCCCAGCTTGAACACTATAGCATTTGCTTCCTACGTAACCGCCTTTCTTTTTACCTCTTTTACCAAACATGCGGTATATGTTTTTTATCTCATAGGGTTTAGTGGTTGAGCCATCACTCATTATCACTCTTATTAACGCACCGGCGTTAGCTGCTTTTGACATAAAATCACCGTATAAACCTCCACCTCTTGGCCCAGCAGAATCAAATCCTCCACCACCGACGTAGCTTATACCTATAAAACTTCTACCTGTTTTAGCACCCGCGTAATACACGCTACCAAATAGCTCGCTATTTGAATTAGCTGGTTGCCCTGTCCATTGCTTATCTTCATTATACCAGTGCGAACCATTTCCTCCAGTCTCTAAGCCATTACATTTGTAATTACCTTGACCACACGTTGCGCCTTGTTGCTCGGCGTCGTCGGTAAATTTAATACCCCATCTTCCTCTATCACCGCTAGTTCGACAAGTATTAGTACTTTGCTTAACGCTGGCTGCAGTGCCTGGAGTACTTTGCATTAGCAAGTTACTAACTATACCGTATCTTTTATTTAATGATGCAAAAGGTTTTACAATGTTAACCTCAAAATCTGTATCTCTATTTATTTTAACAAAAAACCTACCTTCAAATTCAGGTAGTCTTTCTTCTTCGTTTTTATATACGTTTATTTTTACGCTGTCTCCAGAATCAAGCCCAGCAGTTCCCATCCAAGAAGCTGTAGAGTCTAGAATATCGTCTAAATTTATTTCGTACTCATCACCAGAACCAGTTGGGCCACCAAACTTAACACCAATTATATCTGTTGTATTTGTGCCATCTGATATAGTTAAAAAACTATCACCGTTAAAAGAGATTTTAAATTGATTGTTTTCATCAGCAGAAGGACCGTTAAAATTTATCTTACTAAAACCAACCTTAAATCCATTTAATACAGTAACATCAGCAGATGCTATAATCTTCTTAGATCTAGCTATAAATTCTGGTGCTTGAGACTGAACGTCTAATACTTTATATCTACAAGGCCCAATTGAAGGCTTACTAACATCGTGCTGCTTTTTAAGTATTAAGTAACTGTCTATTTGTACTTTGCTTACCTCAGAAGAAGGAAAACTCAACCAAACGTTTCCGTCTTCGCCAAAGTAAAATCTATCTAAAGCTAGATTATAGTATTCGTTAGATATATCTTTAATGAAATATTTGTAATGAGTTACCCAGTCAGGTATAGCCGTTGTGATAGGTGGTACCTCTCCGATAAATTTATTTATTCCGTTAGAACTATCTTTGTCTAGTTTAACCGTAGCTGTTGGGCTAGTAAACACAGGTGTTTGTCTACCGTAGGCATCTTGAAAAACAATACCTAATTGATAATTTCTTATTGACTTTATTGAAGCAATAGGATTATCTTTATAAGGATTTTCTTCTGGGTCATCGGATATACTATTTATATTCGCCTGATGAACACTTGTTGTAACTCTTAAATTAACTACAACTTCAGGAGGTGTAAAATTCTGTAAATAGTTTGCAAATATTAATCTGTTTGCTGTAACCTCTTGAGCCTTAGCTTTTCTAGGAACATTATCCCATGGTCTTAATAATTGATTAGATTCTACAACAGCGCCTATAAGTTCGCTTTTTATATTTAAAGTTGTAACGTTTCTATCTTTTAAAGTGTCAACTACATATATATTGTTTGATGTTGCTTTTTTGTATAACACATCTAATTCAACAACTTCATGGCTACCCCAATCTAAAGGAACGCTTGTTGTACCTATATTAAGATCTCTTAAATTATTGATCATTCCCTCATTATAACCATCTGATGATAGGTATTCAAAATCGTCACCTAAAAAAGCTGGACCTGAAAATGGTGAAAAGCAAGAGTATTCTCCGTTTTCATACTTCCATCTGTAAGCAAACCTAGGAAAATCAAATTCAAACATAGGATCTTTTTCTTCTAGTAAAGCATCCCAAACTATTAAATCTGTCCCAGTTTCTCCAAATCTGTTTATTTTAGAAGGTATAGACTGTATTTGACATGTAATACTTTGATTGTTTACTGTAACTACCGTTAGTCTTATAGTGTATTCGTCAACATTATTGTAGTCGTCTATAGCACTACCCGTTAAAATTATAGTATCACCTATTGTCCAACCAGTAGGAGATTCTGAAACTATTATATTAACGCTAGCCATGTTAGCAGCGTACGTTGGTGTATCTAATAAAGAGTCTTCATACCACTCACCATACGTAGGTAATGGAGCGTAAACCGCTGCGTCATTAGCTGTTTCTGCTTCTTGTATGTAAGTAAAGTTATAGTAGTTGTTAGCAGAAAAAGTAGTTGACACAGGTGTTATACCCGTACCTGGTCCGCCAACTATAGTTGTTGACATCCCTAAGTAAGGCGCGCTCAATGGAGATTTTTTTATAACAGTAACATCTTGCTCTGAGAAAGATGAAGTTAAAGGTGTTGAGTATGTTTTACTTGATTTGTAGTACGTTGGAATTAACGTGTGGGTAACAAAATTTACAGATCCTGCTTTAAACTTTTTAATGTTTATTTTTTTAGGTTCTGTATTATTGTCTGTGAAGAATAATAGATCGTCTATTATATTTATACCTGTAATTAAATAGTCTTTGCTAAATTTTAATATATTTTCAGTGTCTACTAAAACTGGTGTTACGTCACCTGTTTTTTGATCAAACTCAGCTATTATACTGAGAGCGTTTTTTCCAGAATCTGCATCAGTAGCTATAAACCAATATATACACTCTGTAGGCTCGTGTCTTATTGAGCCAATACATATAGGGTTGTATAAATTGCTTATGTAATTAGATGACCAATCACCAGTAGAGGAAGGGTTGCCTTTTAGCTCGGTGTTACCTTTTAAATTTTGTAAAGCACCAACATTGCTAGATTCAGAAGTTGACACGGTAACGTTCAAAGCATCTCTGTATTGACCGTTTGGAACCATTCTCTCATCGAGATCATGATTCATCTTCCCCTTAGTAAAGTTATGAATAAATTCTGGCATATTTTAGTGTTTTATAATCTTAGACTTACCTCTCATTACTTGAGTTAACTCTTCTGATTTTAAATTTGATAATCTTAACTTAGCTTGACGAGTAGCCGCAAACTTTTCTTTTTTAAATCTCATTACTAAGTACTCTTGTGTGTTTGCTCTTGTTGCTAGTATCGCATAAGCTATGTGCTTGTACATTGCCTCTTCAGCAAATTTGTGTACAATCATCTCACCATCTGTACCAAGAGAATCACTTACATATTTTAAAGTAATTATTTTGCCAGATAAGCTGGAGTCAAAAAATATTCTACCTCTTAGATTGTCTATAAAATAAACACCATTACTATTAGCAAACTCAGGCTCTAATCCATATCTAGCCCCTTGAGCTCCTTTATATCTTTCAAACTCATCTAAACTATCTGAATTTGTTGTGTTTCTATTTGTAGCGTCTCTAAACTTATCCCATGTTTCTGAGTTAGCTGCGGTTAATAAAGTTCCGTCAGTGTCAAAAGTGTAATCATAGCTACTATCCTGTATTAAGGCTTCTGGATTACTAGTTTTTCTAGTTGGCATTAATATTCTTTCTATACCATCATTATCTAACCAAGATAGTTTAACGTAGTTAACAAAGTCATGAGGTAACTTCATTGATAACGAAGGTGGTATCTCTATTTCTTGTGATTTAAAAGATTTTAAAGTATCGTAACTAAGCTCTGCTAAGCCTCTTTGTGCGTGGAAAGCAATATCTGCTCTTCTTATTTTACTTATTATCTTGTCTTCACCTACGTAAGATATAATGAAATTGTTTATTATGTTTTCTAATGAAACATACTGGTAGTTTCCAAACTGCTCTGTAGCTAATACTTCTCTAAGTAATATAGGTAGACCTAATAAAGGTGAGCCATCGGCAGCTTGTATGTTAGCGTTTATGTTAGTGTTATTAAATACTAAATTGTAACTATTATTAGGAGTAACGTCACCTGGGCTAGTACCATTATAAGAATAACTATTCTTGCTTACCTCTATGTTGTTTATAAATATTATTATATCAACTTGCTGAGTAGGTCTAGTTGCAAAATAAGCCACTGTAACTGGGCCAACCGTTAGGTTTCCAGAACCAGCTCCAATAAAGCTTTGACTCTGCTCGTAATAACCTTGTTGTGTTCCTTGAAATAATGGCATATCTTATTGTTTTTCTTGTTGGATTGTTTGCATTTCTTCTTGATTTGCAATTTGATACATTTGAACTTCCTTAGTAGATAAGCCAGCTAATTCTAATATTTTTTCTACTAAAGCAATCTCTTCTGATTGATGTAGTTGAAAGTTTACACTAGTAGCTGCATTATATAAAGCTTCACCATAAACCATTACGTAACCCCAGTTTGGAGCTGTTGGTCTAGCAACAGTATCGCAAGTTATAGCTGATATTATAGTTGCAGGATAAAGCTGTATTGTAGTCTCGCTTGTTCTAGTGTAAGCGGGTCTAATTAAGTTTGGAGTTGTTAGTGGAGACATCTCAAGAACTTGTATGTCTTTTTTGTTTAACTTTTCTACTATTCTAGCTACTCCGCTAGTAGTATGAATTACATTACCCAGTCTGTAATTAGCAGGAAGAGTTCCTACACCTGTGTTAGCCATAACCACAGCTACAGGCGGTGATTCAAATATACTTAACTTTTCTTCAAGTATATCTAGCATGTCTGAGTATTCTGTACTGTTACCGTGCAGTCTACCGAATTGATTTATGTCATAGAAATATTGTTCGAATATATCTAATTGAGCTTGCTCTGCAAATAAATTAAACTCTTGAGGTGTAACGTAACCACGTTGCTCTTTGTTTAATGTACTTAAAACAGTTTGATAAACAGTATCTACACTTACAGCCATAATTAATAAGGGAATTTTTTATTTAATGCTTGTTTTCTAGCGTCACATCCGCAGTCTATGCCCGTGATTTCGCTAACTTTATCTACGACTTTTTTTATTCCAGTCGCTTTTGTGATGGCTTCAACCGTATCGCCGAAACCTTTATGTTTCATGTTAAAGGCCATATAATATATTTAAGTAAATGTAACCGCCCGAAGGCGGTCACTTTACATTGTTTTTATTTTAATTTTTTGGATAAGTTTTTAAACAGTTCCATTCCATCGTCAGTTTTAAAGAAAGCAGCTAAAGCATTCATAGGGTGTTCATCGTAAGGAACAGCACATATTTTCTTGCCATTAGGATAACTAAAAACTCTTTGATCGGCTGAAAGTTTAATTAAGTTGTTTTCAACAAACTTTGCTCCAATGTTTTTTAATTCTACATTTTCATCATTTGCTAGTTGTAAGAACATTCCTGGATTTCTCCTAGCCATTAAAAGAACATCTCTTTTAATTTCCTTACTTGTCATGTTGTTTACTTCACTACCAATTTCTGATCTCAGTATAGCTTCAGCAGCGTCTACATCTAAGGACTTAGCAGCAATAAGAGCGTTAATCTCGTATTCCATGTAAGCTAAATCATCTGTTGCTTCTTCTATTTTGTTGTATTCGCTATAAGTACGATCTTTCATAGGGTGATATAGTGATAACAGTTTTTGTAAACTCTGATCCGATTTTGGAACAAATAGTTTACCGTTTCTCATTATAATTCTACCTAAAGTAGCATTACCATCTTGTTCGTCCACAAATGGAGACCAATGGTTTGTTGCGTATTTAAGTTTCCTATTATAACCTTCTACTTCGTCAAAATAAAGTAAAGGTCTTTCTGATGTATGTAAAGAAGGTATTGAAAAAACAATAGGCTTGTGTCTACCGTTTAGTTCATATAATCTATCTTTGATTTCCCAACCGTCTATTTTGGTTGGAGTTTTTCTTTTTGTTTTTTCCATGATATAATATAATTAAATAGTTTAAATAAAAGTAATAGTTACCCCCGTTGATATAACGAGGGTAAGAATTACTTAGTTTTGTATTATGATTTTTTCAATAATACGAAGTTGTTAGCAGCTTGTACACATAAACATCTTTCTGATAAGAAGTTTACAGTCATGCTATCTAAGTCAGAAGTATAACTTCCACCAACAGATCCTGTAATCCAAGATTTCATTTTTCTATCATCTGCTTCAGAAGCTCTGTAACGGATGTGTAAGAATGGTCTTGAAATATTTTTCCCCATTGATTGGTCATATACTGTTGAAGTACCAGCTGGTACAATAACACCTTCTACGTCAGCTATTAATCCACGAGTAGTAGCATCGTTTAAGTATTTCCAGTCAGACTTGTAGAAATCGTAAGATCCACGTCTAAATCCAGAGAAACCTAAATTTAAAGCCATATCCTCAGAATTGTCAAATACACCGTAAGATGTACCACCAGCTCCGTAAGAATTTTGATTAGCTAACATTTTGTCAATGCTTAAAGCAGTAGATCTATCTAAGAACATCATGTTCTCTTCGATAGCTCCTTGCTTATCAAGCTCTTGTAAGATAGCATCAAACTCATCAATTCCACCACCAACGCAAGCGTTAGCAAATCCTTGATTGTTATATACTAATCCTCTTGATTCAATAGCAGCAAATAATCCTTCAGATCCAGTAAAAGTAGCAGATAATCCAGATGCAGCAACAGCTTTTTCAGCTTCAATCATTGCCATCTCTAATTTATCTTCAAATCTAATTCTAGTTTCACTTTCAGATTTTAAATACCAAAGGTACCCAGAAGCACCAGCTTCAGTAGCAACTTCAACCCATCCAATTTGTGCAGTATCAGATCCACTAATTTCATACTTACCTTTCATAATGATAGGTTTGTTATCAAATTTAGTGAATGGAGAATCTACAGATTGTTGAGACGCGTTGTCTGTTCCTTTTCCGTATTCAGAACCAAAGATGAATAGTTTTACTGCAGCAGCAGAAAATCCAGCATCATTAGCACCACCTAGTACAATACCAGCAAAATCGTAAGCAGATACTACTAAAGTAACAGTTCCAGCAGGTTTGCTTTGTACTCTTGCTTTTACAGTTAAATTCCCTTGAGAAACAACTAAAGTGTCACCTACAGAATATAACGCCCATTGTTGAGCAGCAGTTAATCCGTCACCATTTCCAACGGGATCAGCAACTAGTGTAATTGTATCGCTTGTTGCGTTTGTGTTTGCGATTGTAGCGTTATTAGATGCTACGTGAATTCTACCTTGTTCAGACCAAACTACTTGATCAGAAGCCATTGGCATTTCAGCACCAACCATTCTTAAGAAACCAGAGATAGTACGGTTACCGTATCTTTCTACTTCTTTCTCGTAAACTTCTGGTAAGAATTGCTTAGCAAAGTTAAAATCATTATCAGCAATTGACAAATAGTTATTGTCAAATGCAAGTTTGTTTGGGCGAGGTACCACATGTGATAACTCAGCGCCAGTTCCAGCTAAAGCCATAATTTTTAATTTTTAGTTTTATTAATTATTTATTTTTTTTGAAACCCCACTTAAAAGATGAACCATCTGCATCGACAGCTCTGTAAGTAGTACCTGATTTAGGTGCTTCTCCTTGAGCTTTTCTAGGATCCATACTAATGTTTTTTGTTTGAGAAATACTCTGTCTCATAGCATCAGACTTTCCTTGTTCGTAAAAATGGTTTGCAATTGCATCGGGATTCATTGCGGTGAATAAAGATTTGTGATAACCCGCAGCGTCTTCCATCTCATTGTTTTTATTAAGAAACTTCTTAACAAAATTATTGATGTTACCTTGTGTATCTTTAACCTCATTCGGGTTTTTAACATTAAACCTATACCTCTTGTCTCCGACTTTATATTCAAAACCTTTGAATTCGTCATTAAAAACTTGGTTAGTTTTATTGTTGAAAGTTTGAGTTTGCTTTTCAGCAACCTCTTGATTTTTATTATATCTGTTGAAAAAATCTACAGCCTTTTTTTGCTCAGGAGCTAACCTAGAGCCGCCTTTGATTTCTTCATAGTATTTATCTTTTAAGCTATTAAGATGATTTTTAGCGTATGCTAATTCTTCTTTTCTAGCTAATTTTTTTCTTTTAATATCTCTTTCATCTTCAGTATCTTCTTCAATAGAAAACTTATCTTCTATCAAAAAGTTTATCTCCGATAGATCTAAATGAGGTCTTGTGTTTTGATAATACTCAACTAGCAATTGATCTTCATTTAAAGCATCCACGTCTTGGTTAAGTTTAACATAGTCTTCTAAACTTCCACCAGTCTCATCTATAAAGTCTACAACTTTTTGAATGTTTTCTGGTAAAGGTTTTCCAGTTTCTTGAGCTTCAACAACTGCTTCTGCAATCTCCTCAGCTTTCTCAACAACCTCTTCTTCTGTTATTTCTTCTAAAACAGTAGGCTCTTTAGGAGCAACCTCTTCTTCAATAACAGCTACAGGTTCTTCAACCTTTACTTCTTCTTTAACTTCTTCAGCAACCTTGCCTTTTTCTGGCTTAGTTACTAATTTGTCAAAATCTATTTTATGTGTACCATCTTCTTTGACAGTAACTTCAGGTACTAGATCACCTTTTTCAGTCTCTTGAGCCTGCGGAGTTATTTCTTCCACTACCTCTTCGACTACTTTTTCTTCTTTAGCCATAATAAAATATTATAAAATTATAAAATTAATTACATAGGTCCAAACGAACCTAAGTCAAAACCACTCATATTATCATTTCCAGATGACTCAAATTTCTTTGGTGGCGCGTCGTTCTGTCTTTGGTTTATCAACTCACTTTGTTGACTAGCCTGTATTTTTGTTCTCTCGTCTTTACGATCTTCTTTGTATTGTTCTTTTCCCTTAGCATTATCAACCTCAGCATTTTTTAATTCCATGTTAAACTGAAACTCCAATGCCATTAACTCTTTCTTTAGCATTGCTTCTGTTTGCATTTTTTGATTAGCTATTTCACCTTTCATTTGCTCCATCTGTGTTTCTATTTGAAACAGTTGTTGAGCTTTTTGAACCTCAGCTTGAGCTGCAACTTGTTGAGCTTGTGCATTTGCCTGTGCTTGAGCCTGCATATTTTCTTGTTGCATCTTCTGCTCTCTTTCTTGCTTTTTCTTTCTACGTATTTTTAACAGTTGATTTGCAAGTTTTATATTTTTTAACTCTCTAAGATCAATAGCATCTTCTAGATCAATTAATCCTTGAGCTATAGCAACTTGTATGTTTTGTTCTAATATAGCTTTTTGTTCTTCATCAGGAGTAAGCTCTATGAATATTCCAAAATCATGTAAATGTAATTTAGCTATATCTTCTAGCACTCCAACATTTTGATTACCTATTTTTTGTATAAAAGCTTCTTTTGTTGGTGAAAACTCTAATATATCAGATATTCTAAGAGACAAACCTTCCGCAAGCTCTTGTGTCAAAGCTAAACCAGAATTTAATATATGTCTAGTAGCCGTGTTTGAGTTAGCAGCAGCTAGCTTTTGAACCCCAACTAACGCTCTACTATCAGGAGTGCTACCATCTCTAGCTTCGTTTAAACCAGTTACATCTCTTATCATTTGCATGTAATAGTTGTAGTTGGTTATTAAAGTTTGTATTTTTTGACCACCAGATCCTGATTGTATTTCTTGAATAGGTACTTTACCTGGGTTCATGTCTCCTTCAGAAGTAAAAGATCTACCTATTATAGATCCCGTCTGAAAGAACATATTTAACGCTTCTTGTGGATTATAATTAGTTCCATTGCCTAAATCAACCTCAGCTAAACCATCAGCGTCTAAATAAACACCGTCTGGTACCATTCTAGACATTACTTGTTGTAGTTTTAAATGAGTCAACTGTATCATGTCAGCAAAACCTGTTATACGTTTTACTAATGAATCAATTCTACCCTTATACATTCTAGGAGCATTAATAGCGTAGTTCATTTTAACTTTACTATAGTCGCTTTTAGGTCTCATCATGTTTTTAGCTAACTCCCACTTTAATAAGTAGTCTGTTCCTAAAATTAAACAACCTTCATATAAAACTTCTAATGACCTTGATATTTTACCAAAGTTACCTGTCATTTCATTTATAGGTGGATCAAATGTATCGTCTCTTAGTATTATTTTTTCTGCACCAGTTGAAGTTTCTTTAACCTTGTAAACCTCGTTCATATAGGTTTTGTAGTTAAAATATAAAACTTGAATCTGGTTTTTATCGTCGTAATAAGAAGAGTTGTATCTATTGCTAGAGTAACTATTCTGATGTATGCTTTGACTTTGTATAGATTTTAAATCCTCATCAGTTAGATTTGGAAATTCTTTTTTAAGTTCGTTTATAGGTATTGTTTTTATTTCACCTACGTAATATATATCTTGAAAGTCTGGATCTTCTGTATAAGAATAAACTATATTAGCTGGATCCACATATTCAACTTTAACTCCTTCTGATTGTGTAAAAGTATTTTTCACGCAGCCTATACCTATTGTAGCTAGATCGTAGTTAACTCTTCTTTTTGTTAGATCATATCTGTTACCTTTAAGCAATACGTTTATAGCTTGCTCTTCAGCTAACTCTATACCTTGCTTGTAACTTAATTGCATATGAAGATCTAACTCTTCTTGACTGTCAGGTAGTTTGTCTGGAGCGTTTTCAAATAATGCAATGCCAAAAGCTTCTTGTGCAAAAGCACTTAACTCTTGTGTCTGCATGTCTCTCATTATAGATTCCATGTACTTTGTTCTCTTACTTATACCGTAAGGATCTTGAGAGTAACATTTTATATCAAATGATCTTTCTGATATACCGTTAACTACTATATCTACAAATTTAGGAACAACAGGTACTGGTTTCCAATCTAAGTTTAAGTAGCTTAAGTCACCGTTTACAGATAATTCATCTTTGTATTTTTGAATAGGTTGTTCACCTCTAGCATAAAGCCTTAGTTTATGAAACTCAGCTTGGTGCTGATTGTATCTTTGATTAGACGTAGATCCATCAAACCACTCGTACTCAATGGCCTTACCTACTTGTAATCCATACTCAGCACTTAATTTCTCTGCGTCAGGTACAACTTGACTCGGAAAATAACCTTTTACAACTGACTCAGCCATATTAATTTTCTATTAGTTTTGATTGCATACCGGATTGTCCGTATTTAGCTATGCTTAAGTTTAATTTTTCTTTTTTCATAATTGGGTTTGCTCTGTACAAATGTCTGTTACAAGCCATAACAGCTAAACCTGAACTAATAGCCGCATCAAACTTTGTACGATTATTAATGTCAAACTTTGCCCAGTCTTGCAACGTTTCGTTAAAATAACATGTTCCATATGTATTATCAGACTTCATTCCAACATGATCTTGTATATACATTTCAATAGCAGCAGCGTGTGCTTGCTTAATATCTTCACTTGAGTTTGGTATTCCACCTACTTCTTTTTCAGCAACTGATAATTTATTCCAAATTCTATCAGGCCTATTCATTGAGTAACCTCTATATCCACGTCTTCTTAAATAATATAATAAACGAGGCTTATTGTTTTCAGCTAATAATGGCATACCGTAAAAAACTAAAGCCATTAAAACATCTTCAAAGAATATCTCAGCGGTTTGTGGTCTTGCTACGTATTCTAAAAAAAATTGGTTTGGTGGACAATCTTCCATACTAAACTTTGTTAACCCGTGTAAAGCTCCGTTAGAACCTTTACCATCAACAGTTCCTGATATGTCATAACTATCACAACCAAAAGCACCCATGTGTTCGTTGCCTGGGTATCTCATACCATTTTTAACTATACTAGCGTTTTGCCTATTTCCAGGTGGTACCCAGCTAATTTTAAATCTACCAGCTGGATTTGGATAAAACATTACTGTTGAATCTTTTATACCATTAACCCATTGAAAGCTACCAACTGTTACTTGAGAATCATTATTAAGATCCTCGTTAAAATCTATTTGTTCGTATATTTTTGCTAAATTAAATATACTGTTTTTAGTTTCGTCCCTAAACGCGTGTTCTTCTGTTCTAGGAAATTGTCTGTAGAACTCGTTTAAAGCATCTCCATCTTCTTTTAAACCATCAACTTCATTTTGCCAGTGCTCTAATATGCCACTGTTTATAGATTCACCATGCGGTCCAAAACTTTCTTGCTCGGGTGTGTCGAATACAGGTATGCCATTAGAGTCAATGAATCCTTCGTAGTTCCATTCCATAGGTATGAACAAACTATATAATCCTGAGCTAGTCTGTCCATTGCGGTTTCTTTTTGTAACATCTGAGTTTCTGTATAGTTTCTTAAAATTATCACCACCTTTATCTAAGGCGTTTGATGTTGATCCCATCATACATTTACCTATAATCCTAGAACCTAATCTTAATGTTGTTTTTGTGACTCTCCAGTTGTTTAATATATTATTAGGTCTTTCCCACTTACCTGACTCATCATGCACTAAGAGCTTTAGTTTTTCACCATCGTAACTGTTGTCACCTGTGTTTTTCCAATCTATAGTTGTATCAAGACCTTCTAATTCTTCTGGTTTTTCAGAGCTAACAATACTTCGTCTTGTAAGTTTACTCGCAGGTACTCTATAGGCAAGTTCTGTTTTTGGACGGTCCATACCGTCTTGTATTGGTTTGAAAAAGAAAGGGTAGTTGATGGATATTGGTACGACCTTGTCGGTAAACATTTTTTTAGCATCTGGTCCTGACTTTGATAAGATACCAAATCTAGCATCAGATGATATTGTGGCTTGGTTGACTGTTTCTCCAGAAGCCATAAAAGAGAATCCTGAACGTCTGTTTTTAAGGTAGCACATTCCGTAACATCTTGTATCTGCTTTGCAAGCTTCCCAGAATATGTAGAATAATCTATTTGCTTCTCTAAAGTCTGGTTGCCCAACATCAATCTTGGACCACTGCAGGTACATGTAATGAGTGCCAGTAATGTAAGTAGGAACACCTTTGTTAATGTACCAAAAACCTTCATCTCTTTTTTTGAACTCATTTTCTATGTAGTCTATATATTTTTTCTTGAAATCATCTGGATAATTCTTCCAATCAAATATTGTTTTTATTCTTTTAAGTTCTTTAGGATACTCAGTTACTTCCCATTTATTTTCACTAAACTTATGAGGGCTTGTTAATTTAGGTAAAGCTATTTTAAAATTTTGTATTTCATATATCTCACCTATTTCACCCGTCTTGCTTATAACAACAACGTCATGTTCTTTGTTATAACCATATTTCCATTTTTTAGACTTATTAAGTCTTTTTATGGTATTTATTTTTATAGGTTCTACAACCTTAAATAAAGTTTGCTTGTACATTACTTAGATCTTCTTTCAGCAAATCCACCAAAAGATGTTTCTTCAACAACCTCTTTAGTTTTATTGTTTAACATATCTTCTTCGTCCTGTATTCTATTCAATATTTCAAAAGCATCGAATATAGCTAGTTTTTTTGTTGCAGCAGCATTCTTAAGTCTATCAGCTGTTATATCATCTCCTGAATCTACAATAGCTTCTTTAGCTACTTTGATAAGTTCCTCAACTGCTTTATGCCCAGCTTGGATTATACTCTTTTTCGTTTCCTTGATATTCATATTTAATTGTAATTGCATTAGTGGGAACTCGGTATAACCTCTGCCCGTCTATTATAAACTCATATTCTGAATTAGGTGCAAACCCAACCAAAGAGTTTAAATATATATCTTTATCCATCAAGTCTGGATCTATATGTTTTATAACACCTTTTAGAGGTGCTTCCTTGTCTATAGAGAACTTATCTGTATTTTCTAATGGTTGTATAAAGCTAAAGCCTTTAACAGCTCTCCAGACGTCATTTCTTTTATAAGCGAATATTTGATCTGGCATAACAAAATACATGTCTTCTTTATAAAAAGACTTTGAGTTTTGTTCTCTATTCTTAATATCTTTCCATCTTCTAAAGACATTGTGATGTACTATAACTTCGTCACCTTGTCTAACCTCTGTACAACCTACTGTAGGTGCCTCTAAAACTATAGCATTTCTACTAACGTTTTGGTGAGTAAAGATCTCAGTGTTTAATATAAGATCTTTATCACCTACTTTTTTAATATTGTTGTATCGGGTTTCTTTTGGTTTGATTATAAAATTGGTTACACTTTTCATTAATAGTCCAAGTTATACTCAACTGATATGGCCATGTTTTTGTTGAAGTCTTTCCAAGGTAAAACATTTACACCCTTCTTTATAAATACAGAGTATTTATCTTTGTTTTCAACAATGCAATCTATAGTGTGACCACCATAAACCTCTTGCCCTACAGAGTAGTGCATCGAGTCATTTTTATAATCTTTACCTATACTAATCTTTCTTACTAGGCTCATCTTCTTTTATTTTCTCTATAGAACCATCAGTAACATTTATACTAACTTTTCCGTAAGTATTTTCTAAATCATCTTGAATTTTTTTAAGTTCTTCAGATTCAATTATAGCTGCTTGATGTAGTAGTTGATGCTTTTGCACTTCCACGTCTCCTATTCTTAATTTTATTTGATTTAACTTACCAATTACACCCTGTAATTCTTCTAATTCTTGTTTTTTAATTTTTTTTGCCATTTTATTATATTTAATTATTAATCCTATATATATTAATCACTTATTTATAGTGATTTGTAAATTACTTAGCGGTTGTTAGCAACCCGTTTTTAAATGTATACGTTACTTTACCTACAGCAAAGCTAGCTGTTGCACCGCTTACTGAGGCATCACTACCCGCTGCACCGGTTGCTCCTTGTGGTCCAGTTGATCCTTGTGATCCAGTATTTCCTTTTGCTCCTGCGGCTCCCGCGGCTCCAGCGGCTCCAGCAGGTCCTTGTGGTCCTGTTGATCCTGTGCCTCCTTTAGCTCCAGCTGATCCATTTGATCCGTTACTTCCAGCGTTACCAGTGTCACCCTTTGCGCCAGCTGGCCCTGTTGGTCCTGCTGAACCTGTACTACCTTTAGCACCAGCACCACCGTTTGAGCCATTACTTCCAGCGGCACCGGTTGAACCCGTACTACCTTTTGGCCCCGTTGGTCCTGCTGAACCAGTATCTCCTTTACCACCCTCGGCTCCGGCTGACCCGGTGTCACCCTTATCTCCTTTACCACCAGCAGAGCCAGCAGCTCCGGTATCACCTTTGTCGCCTTTTCCACCATTTGATCCATTGCTTCCAGCACTACCTGTAGCGCCTTTTGCTCCAGCTGGTCCTGTTCCACCTGCGTCACCAGCATCTCCTTTAGCCCCAGTTGATCCTGTACTACCTTTTGCACCTGCTAACCCGTTGCTTCCATTTGATCCAGCCGCACCAGTATCACCTTTCGCGCCTTGTGATCCAGTAGAACCTTTATCACCTTTAGCCCCATCGTCTCCGTCAGATCCCGCAGAACCTGTGCTACCTTTTGGACCAACGCCTCCTGTTGCACCAGCGTCTCCCTTAGGTCCTTGTGACCCGGTACTTCCTGTATTACCTTGTATTCCTTGGTCTCCTTTAGTTCCTGTAGAACCTGTAGAACCTCGAGGACCTCTATCTCCATCACTACCCTCATCACCCTCTTCACCTTGGATGCCCTGTATTCCTTGGTCACCCTTAGCACCATTTGAACCTCCAGATCCAGTATTACCCTTAAGTCCTTGAGGACCGGCTGCTCCTGCACTACCTGCTGCTCCAGTATTACCTTTTAATCCATTAGATCCATTAGAACCTGCTGAACCTGTATCACCTTTGTTACCTTTGCCACCAGTAGAACCAGTATCACCTTTTGCACCAGTACCTCCTCTTGAAGCAGCTGAAGATGAATCACTACCAAAAGCGTCTTTTATAAACGCGTGTAATTCTTCTACGTCAGCTCTAACATCTTCTAATTGTTTTATTAAATATCTATTTATTTGATATAAACCATCGTCATTAAATATATCGCTAATATCCGTAAGAGCATTAAGATCATCAGATATTTCTTTTGAAACAGTAAACTCTCCATCGCTACCTTTAGAGGCTCTAGCCCCAGTCGATCCTTGTTTAAATAGCTTCTTGCCTCTTATGTTATCATTTATATTTGCCATAATTATACTTGATCTAATTCCATTATTATAGAAGCGGCAACGCCTCTCCAGTATTTACTAGTTGCACTTTTACTATATCTAATTCTAATTCTATCTCCTTTTACAAATTCAACATTGCTTCCAGTTGGATTGTATTCTATGTAACCACCATCGTTTGTTGAAGTAGCTGTTAATTCACCTGATGTTGTAAAAGTTGAACCACCTTTATAGACTTGTAGCTGTGTAGTAAAACTACTACTCATAGTTCCATAAACATGTTGCATTACTATTCTTTTAATTCTACCTGTACATGGAGCAGCCCAGTGAACATAATACTGAGCAGACGTAGTATCTGATGTAGTATTAAATGGCATATAAATATAACTAATAGTAGATGAGTCATCTGAGAAATTACTATTTAATACGAATTGACTTTTATTAGCTCCCAATGCTATTTTAGTGTCCGATAAATTACACCTAGCACTTTCACCTTCATTAGAAACTACAACAAAATCTGTTATTTGTGGATCATCTCCATCAATGTTGTTTAATTCTGTAAAATCTAAGCTAACAGTTGGTGTTGTTGTTGCGTTAGAAACATCTAAACCAGTTCCTACGTTAACTTGTGTAACCGTTCCTGTATTGGTTGTATATCCTGATCCGTTTGTTAATTGATTGTTATTGGTAATAACAGTTGTAGTATTAGGTACATTTAATGCAGATCTCATTTCAGCAGCAGTTAATGCTCCTAAATCTGATGCGGATTTCCATTGTGGAAATTCATTAGCATTTATTGTTCCTGATTTAGTTACCGTACCTACGTTGGTTGTATACCCAGCACCGTTAGTAATAGCGTTGTTGTTTAAAGATATGTTTGCTGAACCATTGAAACTTACACCAGCTATAGTTCTTGCTGTTTGCAATACAGTAGCAGAACCTGCGTTACCTGATACAGTTGTTTGAGCTCCTGTTAAAGTAGTTCCATTAACAAGGATGTTTTTATTAAAATAAAAACTAGGTCTATCTGAGTATATATGAGCGTGACTCGTGTTCATTGCCCCTATTTGAATATAACCACTAGCTGTATTTATTTGAACATAACTCGATGCGGTAGTTATAGCAAGAACGCTAGGGCAAACAATACCTCCGGTTAAATCAATATTACCTGTTACTTCAATACCACCAGTATCTATTCTTAGACTTTTAGCACTGCTCATGCCAACTCCATCACCAACTCTAAAATCCATTGTTTCAGTTGCGCTGCTTATGATACCTGTTATTTCAGAACCAGTTTCAAAACCAATAGATCCAGTACTACCATCTGCTGTTCTAACGTTTAATGCGCTTGCGTTGTTCTGAGAACCAGCAACGTTAACTTTTCCTGAGAAAGTTGAATCTGTTAAAAATTTAGACATTTGTTATATATTAAATTAAAAACCGACCCCGAAGAGCCGGTT
>Ga0114998_10000440_pt1 | contig 30380 bp, 19 predicted proteins | sample ArcticOcean_MG_C_5_FD_87044 | JGI IMG/M metagenome (GOLD analysis project Ga0114998, IMG submission 87044) | Marine microbial communities from western Arctic Ocean - ArcticOcean_MG_CB4_138 | ecosystem: Environmental > Aquatic > Marine > Oceanic | place: Arctic Ocean: Canada Basin | collected... | reverse complement strand
GCAGAGCGAGAATGGGCAAAACCGAGACAGGAAAGAGACCGAAAGGAAAGCGATCGAAACAGATCTGGGCCGAAATCGAAGAAGACGAAATCGGTTTCAGGGAAAGAGAGAATAGGGATAATCAGTTAGGGTTCAACGAGCGCACCGTCGCGGCCGAGTTAGTGGACGAAGATCTGTTCGTTGAAGATTTAAAAGGGGGAAGGATCGATGATGACGACGATGATGATGGGAAGAAGAGGAAGAAGTTAACGAAGAGGGAACGAGTGCGCGAGAAGAGTTTGAAGATGGATTCGATTTTATCGAAACCGAGGCCGATGAAGACCTACCCTGTACCGACGAAACATAGAGGTTGCGATGGGAATAAAGCGGTGATGAAGATGATAAAGAAGAAGAAGAAGAGTAGTAGTAGTAGTAGTACGAATACGAATACGAATACTACTGTTTTAGGTGACGCTATGATGACGATTGAGACGACGGATAACGCAGAGAACGCGGCGGCGGGCGCTTTTTGGGAGAGACATTTCCCGCGAGTGACCGGGATCGCGAGACATGCGATGAAGATTCTAAAGCCAACCGTCGATAGGAAGTTCCATAAACCAGTGCAAGTAGATGAACCAGGGTGCTCGTATAACCCTCCAGAGGATTTAAGGAACGAAGTCGTTCTAAAAGCGGCGGCGAAGGAAATTCAGAAGGAGTATAAGGAACAATTAAATCCAGTGAAAGCGCCGTTGTTAGGTTATCGAGCCGATGCGATGAGGATTAAGGAGTTATATTACGAAACTGGATTCGGAGACGAGGACGAGGACGATGATAATGACGAAGAAGAACGAATAAAAAAGAGGGAAAATTCGAAACTGAACGAAAAATTGAACAAAACGGCGAGGAATAAACGAGCGAGACATCAGGAACTACAAAAAGAAATCGAAGAAAGAAAAGCTTTGAAGAAACAACGCAGAGACTTGAGTGAATTAAAATCGATCAAGAAAGATATCCAAGAAAAGGAAAAATTGGACGAAGTCAAGCGCTTGAGGAAACAATTGGCGAGGAAAGAACGAGAAGAAACGCAACCGAGAAGATTAGGGAAACATAAATTTGAAGAAGACTTACCGGAAGTTTTGTTCAAAGAAGAAGTCAGTGGGAACTTAAGAACGTTAAAAGGTGCGCACGCGCTCTTGAAAGATAGATTAAAGTCCTATCAAAGAAGAGAATTAATCGAACCGAGAAAGAGGCAAATCAAGAAGAAATCGAAGATGATGATGAAATACGAACCCGGCGCTCGAGGCGAAAGAGAAAGTGAGAACCAAAAGGAAATAAATGCTTTGAACGCACAAATCAAAGCCGCGAAGAAGAGCAAGTAAATGCTGCGTGATTAGTTTATATTATATATTATATAGTAGTTTTTAATTGATTTTGAAATAGAGAGAAATATTATACGAATAGATTATTTTTGACGTCTTTTTTGTCAATGTGAGAGAAAAATTTAAGATGTTGCCACACTTTATTCCTATTTATTTCCTAAAACGCCTTTACGTTATTTATATCAAAAATGAAAAAGAAGTATTCAATCACGAACATTAGCGAAGAGATAATTAAACCAATTTTCGCACGTACTACTAACAACGCTTTATTTCGTGACATAAGCTTCGCTCCAATAGATAAACATCCTGCGATATCGACATTGACGACGACTTGGACGTTTGTTTTTTGTGATCTAAATGCCTCGAAATTAAAATCAGAAGCGATGAAAGAGGCCTTAAGCGTTCATACGTTACAGCATTTTCCTTTTCTATCGGGACGAATTTCTGGAACGAAAGAACCGGTTATGCGCGTTGGTGAGGAAGATTCAGGGGTTCTATGGCGCGATATCGATGTGTTATGGCACGGCGCAATGGGAAATAAAAAAACTTTACCTTATTCTCGTAAAATCGAACAACGCCTACGAGTACTAAAATACGTCGAAAAGACAGGTTTAGGAAATCCACGAATACCGAAAGGGCACGGAATGGCGATACAAAAAACGAACATACGCATGCAAGGAAGAGAAGAAGGAGATGGTGAAGATGGTGGAGATGATGTGGTTTTATTGACGTTTTCTGTGAGACACTACGTCGCCGATGGCGAGTCAATGCGATTGTTCTTGGATTTTTTCACGAGCGATCTCGCGCACGTTTTAAGAGAAGAAAATCGAAAAGGAGTTATGCTTGACTTGCCAACTGTTGAACGAACTTCATTCTTTAAAGTTACTAATGTTAACGATAAAAAGACAGAGGATTTCATAGCAATTCCTGATATTGTCGAACACGGGTGTTTTAATATCAAACCGACGCGAGCGATATGGGGCGTTTTTGTTGGAGCGTTGAAAATACTAACAACGAGGACGACGCGCGTGAAAATACATTTAACAAGCGCGTGGATTGAAAAGATGAAAATTCGAACGAGCGAACGCGAGCCGATCGTAGATTTCATTGTCGATGACGACTTCGTCTCAACTAACGATTTAGCGACCGCTTTTGTTTGGAATCTTTGCGCGTCTTTGAAGAAGAAAAAAAAGAAGGAAAAGAAGAGCTTCGCGTCGATTGCGATTAATCATCGTAACTACGGGACTCTGCCAAAACATTATTTCGGCAACGCAAGCTTCTCCCATATCGTGGCCTGTGATGACGACGATAACGCTTCGGTTGAAAAACGTGCAAGAGAAGTTCGACGCTCTCTTGGAACATTTCGAGAAGCAGACCCACGCTTTGAAGAAAAGAAAAGAAAAATACAACGAGCATTCGCTGAGTTTGATAATATTTCCTTCCGCGAGCACGCGGTATCGTTTCATTGCATGCTAAATAAACTTGACGTGATTGTATCAAATTGGTCTACGTTCGGATTTTTTGATTACGAGTTTGGTAACAACGTGAAAGCTTCGCACTTAATGCCATCCGTCTCGCCGTCTAAGTTTAACGCCGCGGTTATTATACCAGAAATCAACAACGATGGATGTATCGTCGTAGTCGAAATTGCAACTTCGCAAATTAAGAAAGCTAAAAAACTCATCAACGAAATGCTCGCTATATAAATAAATATGAAATTCTATCCAATAAATACCTGTACCAAAGAAGACACTCGAAGATTGCGTCGACTGTCTTCTTGTACCTATTATTACACTAAGACGAGCTTTCTCAACTCGTTTATTCTATGTTCGATTTTCTGAGCAACGATTTCCTTCGCTCTTTGTTTTGCCTCGATCTTATATCGAGCGAGCTCACGCAAATTTCTCGCTTTCGTTCTCGCTAAAAAACCTCTCGCGTTTGCTTGTAAAACAGCCGCTGCTTGAATCCGTATCTCGTTTTCTCGCTCTCTTTTCTCTAGCGCAGCGATTAAATTTTTCGCTTTTTCTTCATTCGCCAGACGCTCCTCTCTCGCTTTCTTTTCATTTGCCAGGCTCTCTCTCGTTTTCTTGCCGCGAAATAAACTTTGTATTCGCGCAGCGGCTAAATTACGCTGAGCGTTTTCTAATTTAATTTCTCCGTACACTTTTCTTTGACGCGAGCCTTTGAAAGATTTTTGAATCAATATCGCAGCACTTTCAGTTCGTTCTCTAAATCGCTTCTCCTCGAGTTCAATACGTTCATTTTCTTTTCGTTTTACATCTTCTCTGAGTTCAGCGATCGTTATCGTTCGAGCTTTCAATCCTCTAAATCTCGATTGAATCTTAACAGCAGCTTTTTCTTTCTGCTCTTTTTCTTTGATTTCTCGTTTAATCTCTTTCAATTCATTGCGAGCTTTTAAAGCTCTAAAGTTTGATTGAATCGTCACAACGGCTCTTTTCTTCTCAAGAAATGCTTTGCGTTCAATTATAGCTTTCCATTGCTTTTGCACGTTCGTCGCCGCGTCGTTTCGAGCTTTAACGTGCGTATGGTGACGCGTATCCGATGTCTTTTTTAATAGTAACAATTTCCGTTGCGCTTCGGTTATGTTCGTCGTTTGTTGTTGTTGTTGTTGTTGTTGATCTTTATCTGGTGATTGTGAATTGCTAGCAGTAGTAGTAGTAGCGTTGTCCGCGATGGTTTCTATTTCTTTCATCAAACTTTCGTCCGAGTATGTTTTTGTAGTCATTTTCTTATTCGTCTCTTGCTGCTGCTGCTGAGACGATGTCGATGTCGTTGTTATCTTTGTCATACTTTGAACCCATGTCCCGAGTTTGTTCAAACCAGAAGTATCTATAGACTTAAGTAAATTCGATGGATTCGAAAAAATATTCGTCATCGCTGCCGTCTGCTGCTGCTGCTTTTGCTGTATTTGCACCGCGTTCAATCCATCGTCGTCGTCATCGTCTTCGTCGTCTTCTCCTTTCACAAAAACGTGTTTTAGTCGTTCGCGTCGTTCGCGTTCATCTTCCTCCATTATCTCCTTATCTATGTCCGTAAACACGCTGCCTAAACTATCTTTAACATCGTAATCATCGTTTGTGTTATTATTATTAACCATCCTTAAAAACTCCACGTCCAACGCGTGCCTGCGCATCGAAGCCGCCATCGCTAACTCGACCCTGTATAACCTCAACTCCTTACATTCTCTATAAAACCTCGCTCGGTCCTTCGTCTGTAAGTTTCCGACGACGATTTCGTGTTCGTTCTTAAGAAAATCCATCAAGTTCTTATTCCCCCCGACCGATATCGTCGCAACCTCTAAATCCGTGAACTGTTCGCAGTCTAATTTATTTCTACTCGTACTACTACCACGATCGTCATCATCGTCGTCATCATCGGTTATACTGTTTCGTCCCCTCCTTAAGTACAAAATCTCCTTCGCTATCTTCTCTCCTCGCCTGCCGAGCGCGTTGTTCACCATTTCCTCGTGCCCATCCGCGCACTTCTTGCATAGGAACGTCCCGAACTTCAGTAGCACGAGTTTCCCTAGACGTAGTTTACAATCGAAACAATATTTGTTCTCCTTCGCGTGCGATCTCGTGCGTTCTATCGTTCGTATGACGAACGCGTTCCTCGTCGTTCTTTCTTCGTACGTATCAGTATCGTTATTATTATTATTATTATTATTATTACTAGACATCTCTCTTCTTCTTCTTCTTATGTGATCGTGGTAATCATAGTCATAAAAAAAAAGAATGAGACGAAATGAGAGGAGAGTATGGAGTCACAACACTATATTTTTAAAGTAGTAGGTAAACGTGTTTCCTGTTTGTTGCCGCGGGGCACTTTTTACAGATTTACACCTTTTTTATTTATAGTGTTCAGATTTCAAGGAGAGATGACCCACTTTGGACCGCGAGAGCGCTCATAATCAAACGAGGAAGAAGAAGAAGAAGAATACTCGTACAGTTTTAATAATACCTAATAGTAATAGTAGTAGAGAGAGAGAGAGAAAGAAAGGAAATGCGAACGAAGAGAACGAGAGCGCGCGATGAACGAGAAGACGAATGCGATGATTCCATAAAGAACATACAAGTCGATACACCTGGACCGAGTAAAGAAGTTATTTTTGCGAAGAAGAAGAAGAAGCGAGCGAGTGATGAAGATATCGGCCTACTCAGCATCGAAAACGAAGAAGTATCAGTAGAAGACGAACCATCGGCGGCGGTGAAGAAACAGAACGAGAAACAAATAAGGCCGGCGAATAATCAATTATTATACCGAGCGAGATTTTCGTGGGAGCATTACCCGAAGAACGCGTGCGATTTAAATGTCATGAACGCGTTACCGAAAGAGACGAACGCTTGCGCCAGCGTAAGTTCTGCGTTCTTGCAAACAATGCGAGCTCTACAACTCGCTGAAAGGAACAGAAATGACGGTCGGAAACGGAACGCGTTGAAGTTATTGGCCAAGAATACGAGGAGAACAAAGGTCGTTCAGTTATCTGGAGTAGTTCAGACGCACAGGGTACCGGACGAGTTAAGGAAACATAATTTGAACGATAAGGAGGACGGTGTCGATTACGGGACGAACTTGGACAGGAACAGATACGGATTAGATACTGATTATTTACACACGTGTTGTAGGTATAACGTGAACGCTTTAGGATTATGTCCGAAAATAGTGAACATTGAGAGTTTGTGGATTCGAAATTATATGGAGGGAAAACGAGAATCGTTCGCGAGAACGATTGTTCCTGTCAATGTGAAGACGTCGATTTCGAAGCGTTTAGAGAGAAGAATAATTTAGATGATCCGATGAAGTTAGTATGGCCGAAATTAGAGAAGAAACATGGGAATCATGGGAATCGAAATCGCTCGAAGAATACGAAGAACGAAATAAACGATCAAGACGACGATGCCAATAATAATAATAATAGTAATAATAATAAGTCGGCGACCGTTAGCTCGACTGCGAAGACGATAGAAACGAAGATGATGGGCAGTTTAACCAAGCAACCGTTAGTAGCTTCTTCGCTTATAACAAAAAAGCAACAACCGATAATTCCTACTACAAATCCAACGAAAAGCAAAGTCGGAGAAGAAAAGCGAGAAGGAAATTTAGGGTTCTTGCTCGACGCCTTGAAAAGCGTAGGTGGTATTAACGTAACCCCGCATGGAACGCCTCAACGCAGCAAAAAAAAAACGGAACAAGTAGTGAGTAGCATACCAACAACGATGAAGCCATTGATTTTAGAAAACAATAATAACAGGAGGAACGACAACGACGCTATTCACGAGCGAGAGACATTTCATGCGTTTTCAAAAAGAGAGACAGATGGCGCAATGACACCGAACACGGTAACGACAATAAATTCAATAAATGCTGTCGGTTTAGAGTTATCATCCGGTGTTGACTCTCTCGCGAATCCGCTCGTAGTTCGCGAAGCGATTGAAAAAGCGACTCTTACGAAATGTAAAAATGTTCCAAACGAAAGACTTCGAGACGACTTGCACGACGCAGTTGTTCGCGCGTGTGAATTCCATATTTCAGCAACGATTGAATCAAACCGAAGAAAATTCTCCGAAATGAACGCTAGTCTATTAGCAAAAGAAGTTCTAGCGTTACGCGAAGAATTACGAAAGACCGTTTTAGAAAACGCTGATTTGAAAATGAAGCAAATAATAGAGAAGAGAGCGATGCAAAACAACAATAACGAACGAACCGATGATGTCTTTATTGAAGAAGCAGTGACAACACCTACAAAAGCTGGTGTCGACGAGACTATTACGCAAACGACGACTGAAATGAAAGATGGCGCGAAACAGCGGCTTCGATTTGAGAAGAACCAGCATGATACTAATCATCCACCGCTCGCGCAATCGTCAACGTTGATTTCGTTACAAGACACAATTCGCTTAGTTAAAGAAAGATTAGAAAGAGCTCTCGAGAGTGATTTAGAGTTGACAAAAAAGTTATACGTCCAAGAGTGTGAGCAGCATACGAAGACGCTTTTGCGCTTATTACATTGCGAAGTGATTCTAGATTTCCAAGAATAAAATAAAGAACTCTACAATTGTATTTATAAAACGAGGTTACACGAAAGACTCGAAAATTTAATAGTGCAAAAAAAAAATGAATATAAAACATCATAATACTAATCCGCGTTGACGCAGTAAAGTACAAATAAAAACATAATCAACAAACAACAAAAATGTTTACAAACAGCCGAACAATTTTCTCGCGTCTATTCGCGCTATCGTGCGCGACGTGCTTAATCGCTTTTCAATCGCAAACGACCGCGTTTGCATCTTTTGATCAAGATCTTCAACATGCGACGAGAAATTTATTACAAGACGATGGACGTGTCACGTTCGGCGGGCGCGACATGGATGAACACGGTGGCTTTTGGAAACACTTACATAAGCATTTCGAACGTCCAGAGCGCGCTGAGCGCGAGCAAGGACCCTTGGGGTACGCATATAGTATATATTATTATTTTAATTAGCCAAATTTACAAAGCCTCGTCTTTTTCTTCTCTTTGTTTCTTGGTTTGTTTCTTGGTCGACGAAGGCGAGCGCATCAAGCACTTCGTGTGAAAAATTAAATAGACCGCTGACTTACATTTGTTGTTACATATCTACACAAACACCTAAACACCTAACAGGTGCTTATTGGAGAAGTGCGGCGAACCAGTGCGTGACTGCATTGGATCAAAGGACTGCCGAGAATTTTTGAGATGCCAAACGAGGTGCGGTCGCGAAGGCAGAAGAGCCGAGGACGTGGAAGGTCTCGAGTTTAATCCAACGAAGTGCGCGTTTGCGTGCATCAAGGCGTCGAACGAATCCGAAAAACGAATCAAGAAAGACGACGACGCGGTGAAGAAGTTCTCTATGTGTTTGATTACGTCGCGTTGCCCAATGCCGATGATGTAATAATCTCGTCTCTTCGATTACTCTGACTTACTTACTTACTACGATGAACACTTGAAATTTGATTATTAAAATACATAATCCAAAATACTAAGCAAACACTTACGTAAAAAAGTATTAAACAAGCCTATCCGGCGCCGCGCCTTTGAACATTTCTTTCATGTGTACGTTCGTTAACTTCATTCTCTCAAAATTTGGAGCGCGTTTCTTCTTCTTCATTTTCTTCTTTTCTTCTTCTAATTCTTCCTTCGATACTTTTCTAAACGATCGCTTCTGCGCTGGCTCTATGTTGTTCTTTCTCAATAAATTATCAAACTCTGCGTCGTCGTCGGGGACTTTAATGTCCGCGTACATCTTCACAAACTCCTCCTCTAACTCATCTTCTTCTTCGTTTTCTTCATTATCATTCTTCGTACTCTTACCTTTGACAGTATCAGTATCATTGTTACTATTGTTATTAATATTTTCATCATCCTCCATGCCTACTTTATACCTCGGATAAATCACGAATTTCCTCGTCTCCGAGTTTTGTATTCTCCAAACCGCCCCGACTTGCTCTAACTTCAACGAATCGATCAAGACTAAATCATAGCAATCATTCACGTCTTCCTCCAAGATCCCATCCGCATGTTTCAAAACTAGCTGAAACAAATCATCTCTATTCTGTATGTCATACTTTGGTTGATATTTCAACGTATCCGTCTTTGCGCAATACTTAACTTTCTCGTTCCGCTCTAAGGTCTTGAACAACTCTTGCGTTTTATCGATTAAGACATCGAACCCTAACAATGCTTTCAGTTCCGTATTCGTCATCTTCTCCCTCGTCCTTCTCAATAGGTCTATCGCAGCTTTCTGTCTCGCCAATAACGATTGCGGCACGTGTATCGGTTTATTCGCATCCATTTGCTGCTGCGCACCGTGTTGTTGTTGTTGTTGCTGTAACATCTTCATCTGTATCTCTCTCTGTTGCGTCGTAGCCATTTTCTTCATTTTTTCCTCCTGTCTTTGTCGCTCCTGTTCCTGTTGTCTCCTGACGCGTTCCTGTTGCGCCTCCGATCTCGCGTCGAGTGCGGCGCGGTCGCGAGCGACGTCGATCATGATCTTCGATGCCGCCTTTTCGCCTTTGCGATACTTCTTCAGGGTCTCCTCTAAAGTCGATTTCTTGCGCTTAGAGGTGTTGCCGTTGTTGTTGTTGTTTTCGGCGGACATCGGTGTTACTTTTGATTAATGACGATGTTTGATGTTTGATAGTGATTACGTAGTACACTGATCGTACGACGAACGTAGTACGCGATCGGTTCTCTTCGAATCTGTTGATTCGATCGATCGATTATTAAGGAGTTATTTATAATTATAATGGAGATTATTGTGGAGTGAAACGTTTTGTGCATGCAAGAGAGGAAATTAAAATCAGTACTACCATCAGTATGTACGAAAAGAAATCCAGATCTTCGCGAGACAGAAGACGCACCAAAGCGTATAGTAATAATTATAATATATGATAATGATAAAATGATGATATAGATTACACACACACTGGCGAGGGATACTGTTTTTTGATCTCTCTCTCTCCCTCTCTTTCTTTTCCTTTTCCGGACTAAATATTTTGATGCGATAATAATAATTGCACACCGCCGCCGTTCAAAACAAAAAAAATCAAAAGACTTCTCTCTCTTTTATTACTGAACGGTGTACTCTTCTACGGTAAGTTTTGTCTCACCACCGTATTTCACTGGAGTATCATCAGTGGTTCTAGATACGCCGACTATTCTAACGTCGCATAAAGTTTGTCTCGCGGAAAAACTTACGTTGACTGGGAAAAACAATTCGCCATCACACGCCGGCGTGACGAATTCCATCGATCCGTTTCTGTTCGAATCGTCGATTAAATCAATGGACCAAACGAGCTCGTTTCTTCTAGAATCAACGTGGAAATCACCATCGCAACTGTTGACCGTTGGCGGTTCTCTCGTGGACGGTATCGGGATGACGATTCTAACGTTTTCGTATTCCATGAAATCAGCCGCTTCGTATTCAATCGAAACAAAAGAATCGGATCCAGATACGGATGGCCAGCAGTTAATCGTAATTGGTACTTTGGATTCGTCCTTGGTTTGGAATCGCCATTTCAAGATACCGAGCGCAGAGCCGCACGGGAATGGTCTGTTTGGATCTTTTAATCCTAAAATACCTTCGTTCGCGTGTAATTGTTTATCAATATTTGGATGGGTTTTGAATTGGTAGCCTTCGTTTTTACCGCTTTCAATCTTGACTTTAACGAAGGCATCGTCCTCGTTTTGAATTTCCATCATCATCGTACCTTGGACTTCCATACCTTCTAAACCGCCGTCTTTGGATAATTGAACGTTTAATTTTTCCTCGACGATGATGGTGACGGATTCCGTCGGTACTTGCGGAATCGCCGCTTGCGCTTGTTTTTCACCTTTGCTTCCATATTCGGCTTCAACGGATTCGCCTTCTTGTCGTAAAGCGTCCATGAATCTGTTTGTTTTCTGTTTCGATCCGAGAACCATACCTTTTTTGGGGCCAGCTTTGGCAGCGACACCTTTTGGCCCTCTCGGTTCGCCATATCCATCCGACGCGCCTTTCGATTGTCCGCCAAAGCCTCCTTGGTTTTGTGAAGCGCCGCCGCCGAAACCGCCGTCGTCGTTGGCAAACCCACCGCTACTACCTTGGCGACCACCCATTCCACCAGCGAATGGATCCGATTTGTCTTGGAAGCCAGAGATACCACCACCACCAAAACCTCCCCCAGAAGACCCGCCTCGTTCCATTTTCTTCTCCACTTTAATCTTATCAATCTCCATCGCTTTACGCTTCATGACGTCCTTCGTATCGTTTATTTTAGATTGAATGATCATTTTATGAAGCTTTTCTTCGTGCGATTCCATCTCCATAAACGTTCTTATTTGCGACATTGTCACATTTTCTTTATGTCCTGCTGATATCACTTCGTCAAACGCGAATATTAACTCAAAAGCGGCTTTTGAAACGCCTTCTTCGTCCACTTGCTGATAACAATACTCCGGTAAAGTCTTCGCTAACGTCCTCAAAACTTCCAAATCTTCCAATATATTCGACGCCTTATTCGTCACTAACAACAAATACATCGTCCCATTCTCTAACGGTTGATACACGTATCGAACGTTTTCGGTCTCTACGTAAGTATGTTGTTTCCCGCCGCCGCCGACTAACTTTGGAAACGCGGCTAATAATCCTTCGATTCTTATCCTAGTCATCGGTACGAACTGTCTCGACACTAACGCCTTCCCCGATTTCGTGACAACCGATGCTGCCAAGACGACCTTACGTTCAAAAGAGAGAGAAAGTTCAGTACAGAAAAAGAGAGGAAAAACTCAAAACTGGCAGACGAAAAGAAGAGCGATTTCGAGAGATCGTTCAAAACGCTCTCTGCTCTCATGACACGCTCTACCAATGAAACGAGCTCGAACGCGCACTAAACACACTAAACACTAAACACAACAGATTGCGAGTACGATATATATATATTTATATATATATATATTTCTTCTTCTTCTTCTTCTTCTTCATCATTAACACAGAATTCTCCCCCTCTCCCTTGAAACTTCCATAACGCGCTGGTACTAAAATAAAAATCGGAGGAACGAGCGAGATCGAGCGCGCCTAAGCCTGCGCGAAAGAAAGAACTGGAAAATTGAACGAAAAAAACTAACCATCTCGCGCGTATGCACTCTCGATCGATTTTTCTGATTCGGATCACTGGGCCGTTTTATGCTTCTTCGAGCGCGCGCGCGGACTCTGCGGCAGTTTCGATTTCTTTTTTTTTTTTGTTTTGGGAACGAAATTCGTGCTTGGTCTGTTGGTTGCTTGCTGGTCTCGTTCTTTTATTATTCATCTTTTTTAGACGAAATTTCATCTTTTTTAGACGAAATTTCTCTGTAGACGAAATTTCTGGACCAGCAATCCGTTCATTGCGAGACGGCCTTATCCTTCGAATAAGTGGACTAACGCGCGCACTCAGTACGACGCAGACGCAGACGATGATGATCAGTCAGTTAGGAAACAATAGCGCATCGTTCTCCTCGTCTGCTTCTGTGAGGTTCTCTAATAAAGTAAGGAATAGGCAAGCGAAGATTGGGAGTAGTCAAATCACTGGAACCGCGACGAATCGTGACGACGACGTTTGGGAGAACTGGAGCTCTTCCAATCGCCTCGCTACTCGAACGACTCGTAGGACTACTCACGATGCGCAGTGGAAGAAGAAGAAGAAGAAGAAGATGCAGAAGAAGAAGAAGATGATGATGTTTACTTTAAACGCTTTTAATGACCAAGTCGATAGTAAGGAGCTATTAAAGCAAGATTCGATGGATGATTACATCTCAAACGCCGAGGAGGAGTATTTATTGAGCGCGGAGAGAGAGCTTAGGTTGAAGAAGAGGAACGAAAGTAACGAAGCGGCGTCTACGTCGACATCATCGAATAATAATAATAACAATAATAATAATAATAATAATAATAATAGTTTTACTAGTAGTAGTAATCAAATGATTGGAATATCATCCATGTCGTCGCCGGCTTCTGCGTTCGTAGCGCTCGCGCAACAACAATCGAACGGACAACAACAACAACAACAACAAAAGAAGACGACTGATTGGGTATCCAGAACGGCGTGGGAGGACGAGATTGAGCAAACGATCGACGAGGAGGAGGATCAGCAAAGTGGTTTACGGTTTCCACGAGTTCCCTTTATTAGAAATAATTATAATACTAATAATAACTGGAAAGAAGCGCAGTCGTCGTTTGGCGGCGGTAGTAAAAGCTCCTCGTCTTCATCATTATCGGAAAGTGCAGATAATAATAACAATAACAATAACACTTTGCACGAAACAACAACAACAACAATCAAGAATAATAATAATAATAATAACAGCAACAACAACAAGCAAAGCGATAGTAATAGTAACAGTAATAAGAATAAAGTTTCTGCGGCACAACAACAACAACAACAACAAGAAAAGGGAAAGGGAAAGAAAGAAAAGGGAAACCACGTTAGTAGTGGTGCTAATACCAACAAATCATTAAGCGCATATCCATTTGAAAGAGTAGATCAGCAATCAAACGAAGCGAGAAGAGAACAACTTTTGAACGCAATAGATTGGGGAGTGGTTGAAAACGGCGAAGAAGCTTTGAGAATATTCGACGAGCAAGCCGCAAAAACGAACGAAGAGAAAAAGACAAAGGTTGAAATTTTCTTCGACGAAACGCCAAACGCGAGGATTTTCGCAAAGTTTGTCGTTTTCCCGTTAGTTCTATCGCAAACGATGAATTATTCGTTCATTTCGCCTTACTTTGAGAATCAATTCAAGGATATGGGAGAAAAAGCCGCTTCTGAAATGCTTCCGATGCACTTAAGACTAGACATACTCACCGAAGTGAATAGAAGCGAACAGATGCGAGAATACGATATTCAAATGGGTCGAGCGCCGCAACTCTCGGATAAACAAAAGACTCAAGTTCGTATTGATGAAGCTCGCGAAATTGAGCAAAAGACGATTGAGTTGAGAAAAAAAGAGTTGGCAAATAGATGGACGGATATCGCGTTTGTTTCAGCGTTTCTCATGGCTTTTTTTGGTCGCAGGTCTGCGGCAAAAGATTGGATCGAACAATCAAAAAAATGGTTTTTCGATCTCGGTCCAGCGAACCAGGCTTTTATTTTATTATTATCGAGCGATGTTCTCGTTGGCTATCACTCCGCCGATGGATGGAATACTGTTCTTGAATCTTTAGGTGAGAAATACGGTATTACGGATAATCATGCGGCGATTTCGATATTTACAGCGTTAGTCCCAGTAGGCATGGATGTTCTGTTCAAGTTTTGGGTGTTTAAGTATTTGCGAAAATTGGCTCCCTCTACGCAAATCATTCTCGATGACATTGATAGACATTAATTAACATTTTTTATGAATATATATATATATATTTACGTACAAACTTCACGAAAACGAACTTGCTCGCGCGTTTGTATTTACTATTATCATTCATTACTATATATATCGAAAAAATTAAAACGACTCGTCGGAATCTGAACCGTTTCCACCTCTGTGTTGTTTTCCAACACCGGTAGAGCCGCTTGCACCTGGGAAGCCACTCGACGTTGTTCCTTGCGGACCACTCGTATCGACGCCGTAATTGGCGTCATAGACTTTCCCCTCTTTCGGAGGCGTATAGCTGCAAAGCGATACTAAACATTCGGCAAATAATCCTTCGCATTCTTTCTTAATCACGCCTTGTAAAGACTTATTATCGAATTCCTTCATAAAGGCTTTTCTCAAATTCGGCATATCTTCGTCGCGATTGGTCAAGAGCGCAATTAACGAACCTTGCGTCGTTTTGTTCGACCAAGCTTTGATGGCCGCTTTTATACCTCGAGCGACCGTGCGTTCTCTCTCAACGACAAGCGCGACTAAAGCGTTTTCGTAATCGCCCATGCAATTCTTACGAATGTCTTGGACTAAATCCGACCCGTAAGTAATCATGTATTGCTTCTTAATCTCTTTCATTTGCGCCGGCGTGCGATGAACGAGCATGGAGATCAATCCCCAATCGTCCTTCGATGCAGTCCATCCTCCAAACGCTTCTTTTAAGTAAACTGCGATTTGCTCCTCGCGATCTGTTAATAAGCCTTGGATCGTTTCTCGAAAGTATTTGTTCTCGAACAAACCAGTCGTCTCCTCTCTTAAGCGATCTTTCAACATTTGATTAAATTTCAATTGATACTTCAATTTAAATTCGTTGATTTGCTCGTGCGTTTTGTTACATAATAATTCCACGATTGCTTTTTCGTCCGTGCCTAAGCCTTTCACGGCTTTATGCATTAAATCGATTTCATTGTCATACTCTTCGTCCGTGATTTCTTTCTGAATTTTCGACGGATGTTTCGTGACTAAGCCTTCGCATATTCTCTTGAAATCCCCAGATACTTTAAACTCGGACGTAATCGCTTTCAACAAATCTCTCTTGAACAAGCGCATGTACGCGTCTCTCGTCTTAGCCATCATCTCATGGTCGAGCGTCACCATTAAACGTACGACGGCTTTACAATCGGTACCGGCGCCCCTTATTGCTTCGTTGAATACTTTCGCGTAACACTCTGGAGCCTGATCGCATCCGGCCAATAAAAGAACTCTCTTAAACTTCCCCGACGTTTCCCTCAACACGGCTGTCTCCATCGACTCCTCGAATCTCTCCGAATACGCAGTTTGTAATTTATATATATCTGCCTCGTCTAAAGTACATAAGAACGTGATTAACATATCTTCGTCAGTGCCTAAGCCTTTCATAGCTCGTTTCATTATTTGCGCCTGGAAATCTAACTTCTCCGATAACTGCGCGACCATTAAATCCCTCAAAGTCCCTTCCTCGATCGTATCCATGCAGTCCGATAGTAAATCGCCGTACCCTAACTCCTCGTATTTCTCGGTCAATATTTCCTTCACGAATCGTTCTCTCGCGATCCCTCTCGGCGTAGCTATCGATGGGACCTTGATTATCATCTCTTTGATTATTCTCTCCACGTCTTTCACGTGTATTGCCCTATGCAACTGATTAAAAGTAATGTCAGAAGAAGAAGGATAGAAAGTATGCACGTAAGAATACCTTCCACGCGATGCGATCGATCGGATCTAACGGAGCCGGTTCTAATCGCAAAGCCTCTTTCGGTTGCGAGGAACTACAGCCCATTCTTATTTATTTATTTAATTAATTAATTGATTGATTGAATACTGTTTGTTACGATTAGAAATCAGAATGAGTATTTTCGGGGCGCGTGCTTTTTATTCACATACTCCTCACAATTTCGTGAACAATAAGTTTACAATTAATTCAAGGGTCAGAACTGGAACAGAGATGCCTTGCTGTGAAAGTACGCCTCAAGTACCGAAGGTCATACAGGTGAGATAGCCGATCACGAGCTCGTTCTCGCGCTGAACTCATCGTCGTCATCTTCTTCCCCTTCTGACGAGCGTCGTTAGTATTGGTTTTGTAAGTTTTCCAATCCTAACCGTTCTTTGTCTTAGTGTTCTCTTGACACTACTGATGAATGACTTCCTTCCTTCCTTCCTTCCTTCCTTATTGCTGTTATTATAACCACGACGATGCTGGTTATGATAGCCCGATCCAGTGAAACCGAGCACGTTCGTGTTAAAATCGCTTTCCTCGTTCAATAAAGATTACGAAGTGTACTCTAAAAGAATCGAGCCAGAGAAAAGATGGTTGTTCATGAACCAAACGACATCGAAGGCGGGCGAGAGCGTGTACGAACTAGAGAACTACGTCAGAGAGGACCCGGCGTTCCCAAAACGAGGGGAGATCTTATGGCGTTGTAAATATGACGAACACCCTCAATTCGTGTTTGCTGCTATACACGAAAACGGTTCGTGCGAGTTTCAATCGAAAGAGGATTGCGCGTACGGCGGTAGGCCCGTGTATTCGCACGGAGGCGAATTGAGGAAGGATTTCTTAGTCGCGAGTAAGTATAGAATGGAAACCGACGCTATTTGTAGTTCAGTGAAAGTGCAAGGCTTTGAATATAAAGCGAGCGTGAGTTCGCGAGGGTGGTTATTGAAGGAGTGCAAGTATTGGAAAGAGCGAGTGGAACATCGCGACAAAGATGGCAAGGTGGTTCGAGTGACGCACGAAGAACGACATTCGACGACTTATAACCAAAAAGTCGTTAAGATTTCTTACAAGATTTTCGCGAAAGACGGATCGTTACTCGACGAGTTCGATTTGAACAACGGCAGTGACGTACATTACGATCATTCAAGGAATACAATTTCTTCGAAAGTGTTCGACGCGTCGTTTGAAAAAGTTAAGACGTTTCTTTGTTTCAGTACGATTACGCATAAAATTCAAACAAAAGAAGGCGTCGACCCAGGTTTTTGTTTAATTTTTGGCCACATTTGTTGCACCGAGTTCGGTCCGCAAGAGATCGAGAACGATTTGTGCTCGAGTAGACCGTTTTAAAATGTTATATTTCATTTGCTTCGGTTACGTCACTTTGAATCAAATCGTAACCAAAGCAATCGAAACAATTATATAATATTCAAGGAAGACGAGAGCAATATAGGAGTGTGTGTGCGTGTGTGTAGCATGCGTTCAAAAGCTTTTTTAGCAATTATATCTATATTTATTTCCTATTAGTGATACACAAACACACGCAAGTACTAACGAAGTAATACTTGCGCACATAATAAAAATTATTACAAATGTTTGGGAAGAACTTCGAGAGCGATTTCTTTGAGCGATTTTCTCTCCGCGCTCGACCATACGCATTCCATGGAATCATCTTGCCTTCTCCTGAAAACTCGCCAATCGTCCGGATAACACCTGAACAAAACGGCCGGGTTCGATCCTTTGAAATTATGAATAAAATACAAGCCCTCGAAATCTAATGCGAATTGTCTCAACGGTTCCATTTCTTTCTTATTCCAAAAGAATGGGTAATAATTAGATCTCGTACGATCTAATTCTCCATTCACGACACAGACTGCTTTTTTCATTTTTGTAGTAGTAGCAGTACTTTTAAAACTCTTGACTCGTTCATAGAGCTCTCTCGTTTGCGTGAGTTCTGCGATGTTGCCGGATGGATACGCGCACACGAATAAATCCGAATCATCGAAGTTAACTCTATCGCAAACGCCTTTTCCTTTCGAAGTACCGAATAGTTTATCTAAGCCCGATACGGAGGCTAAATTAGGATCGTCTAAATAAGACATTTCCCCTCGCCAATCTTCAAAAAGTGGATCGGTTTCGTATGCTTCCGGTGGAGCGACGCCGTCCGGCGAGCACATCCCCGATTGCCCTCTAACAGCTAACTTCAATTCAATCGGATCGGGGAATAAAACAGTTATTCTCTCCTCCTTTAATTTCTTCGATCTTAAATTACGTAAGATCTTCCTCAACACCGTCGCGGTTAACGTACACTCGACGTTGCCTTCTAAATCGCCCGGCGCAAGTGTTAAGCCCCCAGGCGGGAACTGCATTTCCCCTAATTGTACATCGTCTTCAATCGCTTTCTGTAACGCCGATTGTGCCTGTTGTATCATCTGGTCATAATCTCGCGGAAACGGTATTGCTCTTTTTATTTCTTGCGATTTTGATGACGATGATGTTGAATTAGTGCCATCACTAAACAACGCGTAGCGTTTCATTCGAACGGTTCGATCATTACTTGCGTTCATTTTCGTCGCCGTCTTTTTACCAGTACTCCCCCTACGACCACTGTATGAACGTTTTATCGTAACACTGTCTTCATTACTACACCCATCGACTTCATCATCGTCGTCGCGAGCACCATATCTTCCATCATATCTCACATCCTTGCCGCTCTTCAAAGAAGGTAAAGATGAAGATACAGGAAAAGATCGTACGGACAAAAAACGGTCGGGCGAGTAGTATCGAGCGTACGAATGCGTACTCATGCGATTTCGAGGCAACGCAGCTTTCCTCAAAGAGCCGTTTTTTGAATACTTTATTACCTTTCTGCTTGCGACGAGATATGCTTGATGGCTGATGTTGCGCCATTTCGATTTTTCCAAATATCCGCATCACGTGATGAAAAACGCATCACTTTAAAAAACGCACGTATTTAATAAGTACTATACTTGAAAGAGATTAAGAGAAACAGTCTAATCCTTGACATAGTTCGATGATGATGATAGTTACATCGAGTTCATCTTCCTTGGATAGGCTCAGTCATCGGAGACCGAAACAGTTGGTCCAGAAAGAAATTCCGAGAAGGTCTTATTACGCGAGGAGAGTAAGAAGTTATGCATGGAACTGCAGTGTTATCAATAACGATGACAATAAAGCAATCACGAAGAAGACGAAGAAGACTGAAAGTAATAATAATAATAATAATAATAATAATAATCGAGTGATGCAGCAACGAAGGCTGAAGAACGCGATTTTGGACGACGAGGAAGTTGGTGCGCAACTGATGAGGAGTTCTGCCTCTTCTTCGGCTAAAAATTCTACGACCGCGGTGAAGAAACATCGCGCGAACGAGATGGCGGCGATGACTTTAGGGCGAGCGATCGTTTCTAATAATAACAATAACAATAATAATAATAATAATAATAACAATATGAATTCTGTTATTAGTACTTTGGACGAAGAAAAGAGAACAAAGCCTTCATCGTCATCTTTTGATGAAGACGACGACGAAGACGAAGAAGAGGCAGTAGTACTGTATGTGAATTTAGGAGCAGAAAAGCAACTATCTTTGACGATGACAGAAATTACGAATATGAAGAAGAGAAACGATTTATTAGTATCCGAAAACGAGCTGTTAGAGCAAAGGGAAGAAGAACGTGCGATGGAAATGACTTCGTACGCGGATGAACTCGTAGCGAAAATTGAACAATTAAGAGAAGAATTGATGAAGGAGAAAGAACAAAGATCTGAAGATGTGTATAAAATAGAACAAGAAAAAGCCGAAGTAATTGAAGCTAACGTTGCTTTGAAAGTAGCTTTGAGAAACTATGAAGATTCGGTCGAAAAAGCAGAGGATTCGTTAAGAAAGAGCAATACAGAAAACGAGAAGCTCGCGAAAGAAATCGAACGTTTGAAACGAGAAAGCGACACTGTGTTAAAAAATGAAACCATCAAAGCAGAACGAGTATTAACAGAGAAAATGGACGAGCAAAAAGCTTTGGTCGAGAACATTAAATGGGAGATGGATACAAAAATCAACGCCTTGGCGCTCGATAAGGAAGATTTGATTAAAACGTACGAAGATAGTTTAAAAAAACAAAACAAAAAACTCGAAGAACATAAAGAAGCCATTTTAAGGATAACTCTCGAAAGAGATTCACAAACTGAACTGTTGAAGAAGGAAAAAGAAGGACTCGAAAAGGATTTGAAAGAGCAAAATTTGGCCATTTCAGCTCTAAGCGAACGATTAAAAAGTGAAGAAGATGTACAGAAAAAGCTCTCTATTGCCGAAACGAGAGCTAAAACTTTGGAGAAAGCCATGGAACATCTCGAAGAGGCCTTACAGGATGATTTAATAGAGAGCGAATTGCGAACGACAAGGGCAAAGAAAATGTTAGCTTTAGCCGAAGAAAAGAGCGACCATTTGGAAAAACGCGTTCAATATTTACTCGATGAGTTAGAATCGTACGACTCTTCGTCGTTGCAACAACTATTAACAACAGCAGATTCATCTTTTTCTTCTTCGAGAACAGAAGACGATAACAATGATAATAATACATACATCGCGAAAATCCGCGAATTAGAAGAAGAATTAGAGGAAGTAGGAGATCTAGACGAGATTAGAAACGCGATCATGAACGAGTGTTCGTTAATGCGCGAGGAAGTGGAACTCATGGAAAACAAGATCGAAAAGCTTCGCATCGAGCGCGATATCGCAAACGCGAGGTTATCTAAATATGAATGAATCAATCAACGACCAGTATAATAGCGACGTCGTCAAATATATTTTAAGAAATTAACAATAATTCTCTTTTTACTTTCTTAGTTTTTTGTGTCTAAAATTTTTTTTAAAGCCCTCTAGCAGTGCCGGGAACTTACATACTATCCCCTGGATTGAAAATCCAGCTTTTCCTGCTCTTTTTTTTTTTTTTTTAAAAAAAAAAAAAATTCAAAAAAAAAAAAAAAAAGAGCAGCAGGAAAAGCTGATTTTCAATCCATGGATATATATAGTCACTTGCTCTCAAAAAAATAAAAAATATGACATCCTCAGATACGAATAACGGAATAAGTCGCGCCTTGAACCTGTTTTTATCAATCGCGTGAAATCTACACTAATTAAAACGTTAATGATCAATTAAGACAAACGTACTATCATCGTCGCACTGTCTCTTCAATCAGATCATAAGATTTACATAAAATGCAGGTACGCAAGAAAGATCTCGTTTTCTTTTCTTGTCCAATATCGTTCTTTTCTGCGCTCACGACATATGTTGCTGAGTCATTCTTTTGGACAATCCATTCCGTTTGTTGAGAATCGGTTAACGAATACATTTTTGTCGCGAACACGCGAGCGAACGCGAATGAGATCTAAAGATTGCGCGGTTAAAATCACGCGAATTAATAATTTCCGCATTGGATTTCGATATTTTTTAGAGCGTTTGATCGTGATCGCGCGCGTGATTGATCAAAGAAAATCGCGCAATTTAAACGAACGAAGATATTTAACGACCAACGCGAACTAACAAAACAAAACGAACACTTCTTCTTCTTCTTCTTCTTTGTTAAAATGTATAAATGGTAGAGATCAAGTGCACATAATAATCATAACGGTACGATAATATCGATAAACCAGGAAGATCTGAAGACTGGGTATCATTTACCGATCAACGATGCTGCGAAGAAGTTTGGCATATGCGTGACGGTTTTGAAACAACGTTGTAGAGAACTCGGAGTCGTCAGATGGCCGTTTCGTAAAGTGAAGAAAATTGATACGTTGATTAAACAACTCGAGGAGGAAAAGGAAAGATTATTACTCCTGAGTGCTGCTAAGAATAATGAGAATGAGAGTAATATCGATGATAATAATAGACACTGTTTGTTTTTATTGGAAGATATTGAGAAGCGTTTAGTCGATGCGAGGAAAATGCGCGAGGAGTTATATCTCGATCCAAACTCAAACGTTCATTTAGTAGCAGCAGCAATGAAACCAACTATGAGTGCTAGTAATTGTGGTGGTACGTCGAATAATAATAATGAGAATACTAGTAACAGCAACGACATTAAAAAACAAGCAAAACAAAACAGAGGATTGTTCAAGAGATTTTTCGCTAACAAGAAGAGTTTATCAAAAAAGACACTACCGACGACGACGACGACGACAATTAGTGGTAAAGATGAAGATTCGGATAGTGGTGAACTTATTACGAACAACAACAATACGGTTATTAATGCACCGATCATCATTCCGCAACAACAACAACAACAACAGCAAGAGCTTGTGAGAAAGTCTCTCGGCGTTCCCTGTAAATCTAATGCGTTCAAGAGGAGAAGCGTCGAATTGACGAGGAACAGCGTCGAATTGACGAGGCAAAGCTCGGGAGACAAAGGTGGCCAGCTCTTTGACGCTTTGCTTGACGCAGCGAGCGCTTTGGATGACGACGACGAGCCAGTTAAATTAAAGGGGATAACATCAAAAGACATTCGAACGCCGAGAACATCTTCCGAAAATGAGAAAGATGAAGATTATCAATGGGGAAGAAAAAGTAGTAACGATGATGACGAGAAAGACAACGCTGATGATAATAATGGAGCTTTGGGTTCGCCAAGAAAAGCTCGAAGAAGCTGCGATATACTACAGCATTCAATTCGTCCACCATCTTTGGATTTAGGAAATCAAGCGCGTCCGACTTCGGAGCCAGCTAATATCGAAGCAGAACTCCGAAGGTTATATCACCAACACGCTCAAAATGCAGCAACTTACCAAGCAATGCAGCAAGCTTTATTAGCACAGCATTCTGCGTTTATGATGAATCCTCATCATATGGCCATGAACATGCCAATGATGTATCAAACACCTCAACAGTCTTTCCAATACATGCAGCTAAACGCGCAGTTGATGCAAATGCAGTGGGGTTATGCTGTAAACAATGGTGGTGGTGGTATGGCGACTACGAGTGATGTTGCAATAAATGGTAAGACGGCTCAAATGAGTTTACTTGAACGACGTGCGTTCGAAGCGGCTTCTGTTCCGTCGAGCTTGAATTTGAATTTGCAACCTTTGGGAGGAGAAAAATCTCTCGTCGAACCACCAACGAGTGATGACGACGATGAAAGCTCTGGTAATGAGGGTGATGATGATAATAAAAGTGCCGTTGGTACACCAAAATCAACAAACTCGTTTCCCCCGTCCGCTCGATCAAGTTTTGATATTCCTTCTCCCAGTGTACAAATTTTGCACGGTGGCGCAGGTGTAGGTCTTCATAAACCTTTAGCCGCGAGAGCTGGATTCGTTCCGGTGAATAAAAAAATGTAAAATAGCGCGCGCGTGTGTATCTTCAAATGTGTATAGCGTGTGTTTGTGCGTGTGCTCGCGTGCTGTTAATAGTGTGCATAGAATTGATATATTTATAAATATGTATGTATATATATATATATATATATATATATATATAGAAAGAAAGAAAGAAAAAGAGATATGATGTATTCGCCGTTCTATTCCTTGTCTTATCGTCGCCGTGACGGTGGTTTTTAAGTTAACTTTTACCGCCAAGCGAGTCACTTCAAATTCAAGAAAATTAAACGAATAAACTCTCTCTCTCTCTCTCTCTCTCTCTCTCTTCATCTATCACATTCCCTCACATCGCGCTTCTATAACTTCGCCCTCAACGCGTCTTGCACGTCCTTACACGCCGGCCTGCCATTCTTCCCAAAAAAACCTTGCTGTCTTCCGGAATAAATAACCCCCAAGCTCTTCTCCTCCACCGTGACCGTGATTGGATACACATCGACCCTGTTCGGTTCAACGGACGCGTTCTTCACGACGGCCAGGATCGCCGCTTTCGCGGCTTCGTATTCCTGGCCCCCACCGTCTCAGTTCTTACTATACGTCACCGTGAACTGCATCGCTTTTGTTGCCATCACTGCTGAAGGTTTTGCTGCTGATGAAGATGAACGACGCGGTGCGTTCTTTTTCGCTAGGAAGTTTTGAAAAGAAGTGAAAGCAGAGCAGCGAGAGGGAGAAGACGTAAAAGAGGTCGTCGCAGTTGTTGTTTTCGCTCGTGATAGAGATCGCGATAAGGCCGTTTTCATTAATTATTTAGTACGATTTGCACGAGATCAAAACGCAGGCAGTAGGTGAATTTTTTTCCGTCGCCTTTGCTTTGAGAAACGATCGCGAAAGATTCAAAAGGAGTAGTATTTTAGGGTGCCTTTGCAAAAATCCTAAACTTGCGTTGAACCGATGTCGAAAATAGTTTGACCGAAATTACATCGCTCTGCTCGCGTCGTAAGAGTAAAGAGTATCATGAATGAGAGAGAGAGAGCGAGAGACGGGAGATCGATAGTGAGCGTAGGGGCAGCAGTAGTAGTGAAGTCGCGTTCTTTGTTCGTGCACTGAAGCGAAATGGAGAGTATTTTCACGCCGTTTTTAGATTCCGCGAAATTAAAAAAACTCGAGATCTCGCGTTTTTGAAGATTGCGTTTGATAGGGGTTTTCGCTCCGCCCGTGCGTGCTTTGCTTAAAGAAGAGCTCCTGGATCGAATTCAGTGCAGGGTTTCGCAATTGACAGACGGACAGATGGACGAGCAGACAAGCAGCAGGTGAAGAAGAAGAAGAGTGTGCATAGAGAAGGAAACATCATCACAAACTCGTGCATATAGGGCATCAGTAGGGAACAATAAGTATAATAACTAGTAGTAGATGAAATGAACGTCCTAATCATAGGACTCAAGAACGCACTCGCGTTACAAATCGCTCACTCGTTACTCCTGCAAAACCCGATGACCAAGATCACGTTCGTGAACGTAAACAACAGTACTATTGACGAAAGCAGTCATGCGCTGCGTGTAGTGAACGAGAGAGATATCGCATCGAGTTTAGGGATTTTAAGAAAATCGGACTTGAACGAAAGGAGAGATATCGCGATAACGAGAAGATTGAGGGAACAATTCGATAAACGAGCGTTGAGAGAATTCGGTGGTCGCGCGTGTTGTTCGGCTTTGGGAAAAACGTACGCGCACGAAGTGAGAGTTAATCATAGGAATGAGAATAAGTTCGATGCAGATTTCGAGCGAGAGGTGAAAAAATGTGATTGTTTACTATTCTGCGATGGCGCCGGACCTTTGTCGTTAGCGTGCGCTATGAACGAGAGGATGTTGAAATTAGAGAGCGTGGTGAGTAACAGACCGGCGTTTTTGTTTGTGAGTTTGAACGGTACGAGTGAGCACGGGACGATTTTCGTCGACGATGGATCGGAGAAGGCGAAGACGATGTACGACGCTTTGAGGCCGCAGTTTACAGTTTTATTCGCGCTTGGGATCGATGATAATGACGATACAGATGAAAAGAAGAGGAGAGAACGAAGAGCTGCTTTGCATTGGGAGTTTTTGAAAAGGACTCCAGAGGCGAAACCGTTATTGAACGCAGTTAACGAGCGCTCGAATGAGAAGAACAGGGATACATTTTTGGTATCGTCTTCTCCTGCGACTACTGATAATAGCAATAATAGCAATAATAGCAATAATAGAAGTACTACTACGACGACGAAATCAAATGATGATGATGATGATGAAAATGAAGACGTGTTTCTGCCGATGACCATGCTCGTTGCATCTACGGCTGCTTTTGCCGTGACAAAAATCTGGAAAAGAAGGGAGGAAAACATTGCAAAAATTAGCACGGCGATAAAAATTGAAGACATTGAGACGGATAAAAAAGAAAGCAGAGGAGAAAGGGGCATGGATGATGAAGAAGTCTTGGAAGGTGCAAATCAGTGGATACATTTAGATATTTTTGACTGCTTAAAAAACGTCGAAAAAAATAACGATGATGATGATAAAAACGAAATTAATAACATCGAAGAAGGATATGAAACAATAACTACGCAAGGCATCGATTCAGCCATGGATGATGATCCGAAAGAAGCAGTATTAAAACACATTGGATTTGATGCCGTAGAAAATATCAGAAAGCGATGTAAAATAGCCATCGTAGGTTCTGGTATTTTAAGCGCATCTTTAGCGACTAGTTTTGCAGCTATTGGCGTTTCAGAAATTGCACTCGTTGGAGACGCTTCGGACCCGCAGAATATCAATTTCCCCAAAGCTGCACAGCATCCGCTCTTATGCGCTTACGCTGGTGATCCAATGTTTTCTTTGAGTGAATGCGAAAACGATGCAAACGCTTTGGCGTTAAACGAGCGATTTCCTGATACGAAATCGTATTATTATTATTCCAACGAGAACAATTTTGATAACAAAAATGAAGATAATGATGTTAGTTGTAAGTTTGATATCATCGTCCACGTTCAGGAAGAAGCGCCGTTTAGCAAAGAAAGGAAAAATTTCCCGCAAATTCAAGCCAGTTTTGCTATTCGCTGCGGTGTCGTAGGAAAGAATCAAATCGGTATCGTCGAAGTAAATAAACGGGACTCGCCGTACGCGTGGACGAAGTGTACGGATTCGTCGTTGGCGCAATTAGTATCTTCAACCGTAGCTTTAGAAATCATCAGATGGGCAAAGGGCGGTAGGAGGAAAGAACGATTGATTTATGTAGATTCGCGCGGTCGAGGTTGCGATGCTTTGTAATTTATTTCTTATTTATTTATTTACACTACGAAGTAGATTTCACAGGCGATTTCTTAAACATTGACATCGACATCAACTTCTTCTTCTTCTTTTCCACGGCTTCTACTGGTGGAGTCGTTGAATTTTCATGGCTTCCTCGCTTATTCGGAGGTGTCAAGCAATGCGCGCAAAACTGCTTGTCGGATTCTGGGAAACCAATTTGGCACGAAGTACATTTTTTGAGCTGCTTAGTTCTACCCGACGGAGACTTTGATAACCAAGGCGCCGGCAATGAATTATCGTTGTTGGATGAATAGTTGATGGATGAAGGCCCGGGCGTTGAAAAGCTCGCTGTTTGCTCAAGTTGCAATTGATTCTCTTCCCCGCCGTACGCATTGGCCAAACTCTGTTGTGGTGGCGTTTCATTCTTATTTTCTCTTCTCGTCGAACGCGGAGGCGAAGGCGACATGTTCACGGTAAATCCTGATGTCGATGTTGTCGTCGTGGGTGTCGATCTTTGATCGTAACTTATGATATTTCTCGGTGTATTTTCGCCAAATCTACCATCATCTTCTGTCGGGCTCTCTATAGCAAAATCGAGAGATGCTAATTTTATTTGCAACTCTTCGAGCTCTTTCAATGCCTTGCTAATACCTAGCGGAGTCGTTGCACCATCAACTTTCGCAACTAATTCTTGAACCTGTTGCTGCATAGCCCGCATTTCAGAAGGCTTTACGTTCAACCGTTTAGAGCTACTATTACCAGATGTGCCTGCAAAGTTCGGAGGCGTCGGCGGAGTAGCCGTAGAGATTGGCGGTGAAAGCAAAGTCTCGCTCGCGTCCTTAGCAAATTCAGACAAAGGCGATCGATTTTGTGTTTCTGCTTTATTGATATTATTATTACGTCCGCCGCCGCCAAATAAGCCACCAAACCGTTTTCTCGGGCTCACTGATGATTCGGCTTTCGATGTTGAATAAGCAACTTTGGAACTCTCCGCTTTCAATACTTCCTCGTCTATTGAAAAATCATCGAACGAGTCTGTCGCTTCTTCTTTGCCCCTTGGGCTACGCGCAACAACAGCTGATAAGCGTTTCACTTTTTCGGAGGATAAGCTAACAACTTTTTCGCGTAAAGACTCCTCTCGCGAGCGTGATACTGATATTTCATTAATCAAAGCTTTGATTTCGTCATCTTTTTCTTCAAGCGACTCGGCCAAATCTGCGACTTCTAACGCGTGCTCTGATTCTCTTTCTTGTTGTAAAGCGACGAGTTTATCAAAGCTTTTATCACCAGCACCAGCGGCGGCGCTACTTTTACTTATGTTGTTATTTTCATTATTCTTATTCTTATTCTTATTAGCTTCTTCTCTCTGGAGCTCATCAATCACGATTAAGCTCTCACGCAAATCATCTTTTGTTTCCTTTAACTCCTGTTTCAATTGACCAACGACGACTTTATGTTCGCCTTCAATCTTTTCAATATTATGCTTATTCGCTTCTGAATACTTCTTCAAAGTCTCTTCGAACTCCATTTTAGCCATTTCAATTCGTTTCTCATAACTCTCGCACTGTCTCTCAAATTTAAATCTCTCTCGCTCAAGTCTCTCCATTTTCTCGTTTGAAATCATAAGTTCTTCGTTTATTTCAAACTTTGAGCGTCTTAACAAATCCTCGTTCTCCCTAACGGTCTGAATCTCCCTCTTCACGACTTCATCTAACGTTTTCTGCACTCGTTGTAAATCACTCTTCAACTCATCGTTCTTCTTAAACTCCTCCTCTAACGCTTCGTTCATTAAAATCAACTCCTCTCTCGTCGCCCTTAACTTCTCGTTTGCTCTCGCGGCTTCGTCTAAACTATCGCGCTCGATCACAGCCTGTAACGTCACTCTAGTATTATTCAAATCCTCCTCTAACGCATCCGCACGCATTGCTTCTTCCTCTAACGTAGCGTTCATCATCCCTAATTCGCACTCTAATTGGAACTTCTCTTGTTTTAATTTCTCGAGCATTTGCTCGACGTTTATCGAGGGCAGAAACTGTTCTATCGAAGCTTTTTGTTGTTGTCGTTGTTGTCGATGAGGACTTTTGAGGAAGGACAACATTTTGTGCTTCGTATTATTACTATTACTATTATTATTATTATTATTATTATTATTATCAACAAAGCGATCATCGTAATCGTAATCATCATCGTAATCATCGTAATTATATTCATCCATATCATTATTATCATTATCATTATTATTATTCTTACTATGTTTACTAAAAACATCTTCGTGATTTTCAAACTTTTGAATACTTTCATCATTCGAAGAAGTCGTGTTCTTTGAACTATTATTGTTATTCTTTGTTATTCTTTTAGCGATCGCGGCACCGCCGACGATTGGGAGCATGACCCACATTTTTAGTTAATCGTTCGTTCGTACGTTCGATCAGTTGCCGAATTAATTAATTAATTAATTAATTAAAGTGTGTGTGTGCGCGCGTGTGTGTTTTGAAGATTTTGATGTGCTTATGACGTTCAAGTTTTGTCCCCAATAACAACCGAAACAACGGCAGCGCGGTAAGCGCTAGTATACATCGACCTAATACTAAATACTATACATTTATCTATACATATACGCTATTTCACACACACAGACACTCACACAGACACGCAGGCTACTAAATCAATCGTGCGTTAATGATTTGGTTTCCCGTAATGTTTAGTAAATAAAAAAATAATATACAAAAAGCGCTCTCTTCGGCGGCACGCGTCTGTATCGAGATACCGATACGCGCTCGTCGTCGTCTTCGTCGTCGCCTCGCTTCTCCCTTTTCATCAGAATCACTTTGCTCGCTATGTTCTCACTGTTTTTCGTCGGCGTCGGATTTTATGATTCACGGCGGCAATACTTTTTCTTTCTCCTCACTTTAACGCCATCACTTCCTATCAATTAAGTAAAAGAATGACACCAAAACGAAAAAGAACTGTTGCTCATTAATCCTCGTAGTCTTCGTTCTTCTCTCGCATCGTCCATACGTACTACCAATAACGACGACGGCAAACCTTCAATACCCTTTATTCCCCCTAATCCTCGTCCGCATATCCATCTGCCCTCGCTTACATTTCACGAACGACTGTTTCTTACTCTCGCACTCTTCCGGGAACCTATTCTCTTTTAAACAGAGCTCTAATCTATCGCGCACTCGATCTGTCTTCGCACTATCGTCCTTACTCTGCGTCCAGTCTTCAGTGAAACATTTCGAACGCTCCACGCATTTCAGCATCTCTTCGAGCATGCCTTGACAGGACTTGCTCATTATACAGAAACGATTATCTGATATCGTCAGAAGCAGTCTAGCGCGCTTTCCTTCACTGGACTTAGTGGGTCGTTATTAGTACTCGCTTTTTAACGAAGCTCCTTACTCTGCGTCTTTTTTAGGCATAAACAATGAGGAATTCGCTTTGTATCCATTTGTATTCATTTATATCTGAATTATTAATTAATTAATTAATTAATTAATTAATTAATGCATTTTCGAATAAACTCCATGCGCGCTCAACGAACGAACGATCGATACAAAGCCAGGAGCTTGCGAGAGAGAGAGATCCTGTTTCGTCGTAAATGAAATTAATCGGTGGACGAAACAGAGGCTCGCAATACCAATCTACTACATCACACAAAACTGAATAATTGAATGTATATAGGTGATTTTCTAAATCGTGCATAGTTTTGAAATGAAAGTAATGAGCCGAATGAAATCGAGTTCGAACACTGATAAGAATAACGAAGAAGACGAAGGACTAGGCATTGCACGTGATCATC